>PVMK01115499.1_pt1 | contig 24633 bp, 24 predicted proteins | sample 1853481 | NCBI WGS metagenome assembly PVMK01 (sample SAMN08533507, study PRJNA380276) | Marine sediment metagenome, whole genome shotgun sequencing project.
GGTGCTCGCACATCGTCTGGCAAAGGGCGCAGAGCTGGCGGCGCCCCTCGCGGCCGCGGTCTTGATCCTCTTCGCGCCGCTCGCCCGGATTCGCTTCACGGTGCGGCCGCAGATTGTCGGACTGGTTCTTCCCGCGGTCCTGCTCTTGGGCATCAGTGCCGTGTACTCGGAGCGCACCTCGCTGCGCGCCAAGCGCTGGGTCGTCGTTGCTCTCGGCCTCGTGCACGTCGCGTGGGTGAACATGCACGGCTCCCATCTGCTCGGAGTGCTCATCACCGTCTTGTTTCTGGCGTTCTCGATTCGTACGGCCGCGTTTACCTCGATGCTGCTGTTGCTCGCCCTGCAGCTGGTCGCGACGGCCTGCACGCCGTTCGGTCTCGACATCGTGACCGATGCGGTGGCCCATGTGTTGCGTCCCGAGTACCGCGACGTCGTCATCGAGTGGGGGCCCTGGTCGGCCCAGCACCCGCTCTACCTGCTCATCGGACCGATGACGGCCGTCATCCTCGTCTTGGTCGCCATGCGCCCCGTCACGCGCTCGAGCCGCTTTGGTCTCGCGTACGGCGTCTTCTGCGTCGTCGTGAGCATCATGGCCTTTCGGTCGATCCGCTTCGTCGCACATCAGCTGCTCTTCACCGCGCCGTTCATCGCTGCTGGTTTGGCACAGTTCGAGTGGATTCGAGGTTTGCGCCGTGCTGTGGCCTTCACCCTCGGGCTGGCCTTCGTTTGGGCGGTGCTGGCGTCCCCACGTCTCGAGCCGTTCGTTCCGTTCGGCTTTGGAGAGCCAAGGCTCGGGCACGCCTTTGCGGCCGCGGAAGTCATCAATGAGCACATGGAACGACCCCGGATCCTCGCGCCGATTCAGGATAGCTGGCCGCTGATGTTCGCCGTCCCGGACGGCCGCTTCCTCGTCGATGGACGTGTGCCGTTCTACGGGCCCGAGTTCATTCGGAAGGTGACCAACAGCTTCAGCGATCCGGCCGCCCTGAGCACCCTCCTCGAGGCTTATGAGGTCGACACGGTCGTGGTCGACCACACCCAGGCAGGTCAGACTGCCGCTGTCGAGCAGCTGTGGCGCTCTCCTGATTGGTGGCTTGCGCAGGTCCAAGACCGACAGTCGCTGTTCATACGCCGCGGCAGCGCAGCCTCGTTGGTGCCGCTACGAATCATCGGGCCCGGGTACCGGCTGGGGCGCATGCTCGACACCGATGTATTGGACAGCGACATCGAGGCTGAAGCACAGAGGGTGGGCCATCATCAAAACTCGAAGGCCATCCAGGGGTGGATTCAAGGACTTCGGTCGCTTCGTCCGCTCGCCCGAGATCGCGGGCGTGCCGGCGTTCGCATGTACCGCACGGACGACGAGCGGAAGGCGGCTCGTCGAGCGTATCGATCCCTGTCGGAGGCCGCGGAGGTCTATCCCGGCTTCACCTCGATCGAGCTCTACCGCGCGATGGCCGCGATGGCGGCATGCGACGCATCCCAGGCCCGCGAGGCGGTCGGTCGGGCGGCGTATTCGGGAGAGACCCGCGACACCTCCCTGGTTGCGGTCGAGCTCGCATTGCGCACGGGCGACGAGTCCCAACGCGCCGCCGCCAAGGTCCACGTCGAGCGCTTGTCGGCGCACCCAGAGAGTGCCAGCGATCCCTGGGTGGCTGCGATTGCGCGTGACCTCGAAAGCCGCTGCCCGTGAAGCTGCTGCCCGTGAAGCCGCCGCCCAGGGCGCTTCAGGCCTGGGTGTCGTCGTTGCCGCGCAGCAAGATGCGCTGTGGCACCGTGATCTGAATTCCCAGCTCGTTGAACCGCTTGGTGATCCGCCGCAGCATTTCTCGGCGCACGGCGAATAGCTTGTCGGGCTGGGTCTTCACCATGAACTTGATGATCACGCCGTAGTCGGTGAACTTGTCGACGCCGAGCATGTCCGGGTCCCCGATGATCGAGCCCTTCCAGTCCGGGTCTTGACTGAGCTCCATGGCGATGTCGACCAGGGTCTCCATCACCATGTCGACGTCTTCGTTGTATCCGACAGGAATCTCGAAGACCGGACGACCCCAGCCGTAGGTGCGGTTGGTGACGCGGTCGATTTCGCCGTTGGGAACGAAGTGCACGCGTCCTTCGAGGTCGCGCAAGACCGTCACGCGCATGTTGACAGACTCGACGGTGCCCGTGATGCCACTAATCGTGATCAGGTCCCCGAGCTGGTATTGGTCCTCGAGCAGGATCAAGAAGCCCGAAAGATAGTCCTTCATCATGTCCTGCGCGCCAAAGGCGATCGCAACACCGAAGATGGCCGCGCCTCCGAGGACCGTCTTGATGTCGACGCCGGCTTCTTGCAGCACGAGCATCACCGCCAGCACCACGATGATGATGCGGGACACGCTTCGGAAGCTGAAAGCCAGTGTGTCCGCACGCTCCGTGCCGACACGCCGAGCACCGCCACGTCGGCCGACCAACACCCGCGCGATCCCCTGCGCGCTCAGCTGCACGAACAAGAGCAGAAAGAGAGCCGCGACGATGACCATCAGCATGCGCGGGCCACGGTCCTTGGCCCACTGCATGACGTTCCGGGGGTGAATCGGGCTCTCGAGCCAAAAAATACGCCGACGCGCCTCCTCGGCCTCTTGCTCCTGTTCATCGACATCCGCCGTGACACTCAGTTGCTCTTCGTCGAGCCGGCCGAGTCGTTCGTTTAGCGACTTGATGTACGCGGTGCGCGCGTCCTCGCCGTCGCGCGATTCCTCGAGAGCACGGCTGATCTGGCGGATGCCGCGCTCTAGGCGCTGGATCTTCTCCGGTAGGACGTCATCCTCGCGATACTTCTCTAGGCGGGCGCTGAAGGCCTCGAGTGCACGCTCCAAGTTCGCGTGCTCTTTGGCAGCAGTCTCCGCGAGGCTCTCCTCGAACTCGATCTGCTCCTCGAGCGCATGCTTGCGTTCGACGAACTCAGAAAGCGCGAGCTTCGCGAGTTGGACTTCCCGCTCTTCTTGATCGAGCTCCTTGTGTGCCTCGAGCTGTGCGGCGGTCATGGCGGACGATCTCTTCGTCTCCTCGCGCGGCGGCTGCGCGGCGGGAATCGGCGCGGGCGCGGTATGGGAACGGGGGGAGCCTTTCCTGCTTCGGCCGGCTTGGCCGCGGGCGTTGGCGCAAGCGCCTCGGGCAGCTCGATTTTGATCTCGCCCGTCAGCTCGCCGAGCGCGCGCTTCTCTTTCTCGATCTTTTCCCCTAAGGCCTCGATTTGCTCTCGGACGGCCTTCTCGGCGCTGAGCGCGAGGTCGGTCTGCGTGTCGAAAAGGCCGTAGTCCTCCTCGATCTCCTGGAGCTCGGTGCGCAGCGCGTCGACCTCTTTCGGGCCTGACTCTGGATCCGCGTCGAGTGCTTCGAGCTTCTCCTTTTTTTCGTTGCGCTCCACGGCGATGTCGGCCATTTCCGCCGCCAGTCCCTCGTACCATTCGGTCCGGGAGCGGAGCTCGCTTCGAAGCCAGCGCAGATGCTGATTGTCGCTCTCGATGACTTGGCGGATGCGCACGATGCGCTTCGCGTCGGAGGCGGCCTCGACGGGCGGCTCTTCAGGGCCGGCGTCTGCATCAGCTTCGGCGTGCCCTCCGGTCCCGGCATCGTCTCCGTCCGCGGGCTCGTCTTGGGCGAAGGCGGAGGGCGTCGCCGCGAGCGCGCAAACCAGGAGCGCGATCACCCAAGTCCAGAATAATTTTGCGTTCATCTCAGTTCGCATCATACATCAGGTTGCAGTTGTTCAAGCGCTTCTCGGGGGGACATCGTGAGCTGCCATGGCGCCAAGACGCTGGGCTCGTCGACCGCAGCGCGCCACTCGGAGAGAAAACGTTCACGTGGCCACATGGTAGCGCCAAACCGGGCGAGATGCTCGGTGTGTACCTGGCAGTCGACGACGCGGAAGCCCCACATCGCCAAGTGCCCGAGCAAGGTGGTGAAGGCGACCTTCGATGCGTCGGGCTCCGAAGCAAACATCGATTCACCTGCGAAGGTCCCCCCTATCGCCACGCCGTAGAGGCCGCCCACCAGCTCATCGTCGCGCCACGCTTCGATGCTGTGCGCGTATCCAAGCTCGTGAAGCCCGAGATAGCCCTGCTGAAGCTCGCGAGTGATCCAAGTGCCCTGCTGGTGAGGGCGCGCTACGGCGGCACATGCGGTGATCACGTCGCCAAAGACCGTGTCGGCCGTCACGCGAAGCTGTCCCCTGCGGACCACCTTGCGCAACGAGCGAGAGACGTGAGCACGCGAGGGCGTCAACGCGAAACGCGGATCGGGGGAGAACCAGAGCAGCGGATAGCCGCGGGCGGGCCACGGGAAGATACCGTGGCGGTAGGCGACCAAGAGCCGTTCCGGGGACACGTCACCGCCGACCGCTACGATGCCTTCCTCGCTGGCATCTTCAGGAGCGGGGAAAGAGAGCTCCTTGTCGAGCAGGTACACGGGCATCAGCAGGCGCCGTAGTCTAGCGTAGGGCTGGGAAGGTTAGGGCGATCTCGCCGTCCTGGACTTCGACCAGCGCTGTCCCGCCGTCTTTCAGGCTTCCAAAGACCATTGCTTCAGCGCGCGGCTTCTTGAGCTTCTGCTCGACGAGCCGAGCCATGGGCCGCGCGCCCATCTGTGGGTCGTAGCCGTGCTCGGCCAGCCAGTCGCGTGCTCCGTCGCTGAGCTCGAGCCGCACCTGCTTTTCGGCAAGCATCTCGCCGAGCAATGCGACCTCCTTGTCGACCACCATGCGGATGACCTCCTTGCCGAGCCCGCGGAAATACACCGTTGCATCGAGGCGGTTGCGGAACTCCGGGGTGAAGATACGTTCGATCGCCTGTCGCGCTCGGCCGGCCGCGAAGTCCTGGGGCTCGTCGCCGCCGCCAAAGCCGACGACCTTTTCTGTCGCTTCAAATGCGCCGGCGTTGGTGGTCATGACGAGCACGATGTTGCGGAAGTCGGCTTCACGCCCGTTGTTGTCGGTGAGCTTGGCGTGGTCCATCACTTGCAACAGGATATTGAAGAGCTCCCCGTGGGCTTTTTCGATCTCGTCGAGAATCAACACGGCGTGAGGGTGTTTGCGAACCGCGTCGGTGAGCAGGCCGCCTTGGTCGTAGCCGACGTAGCCTGGAGGCGCGCCGATCAGGCGAGACACCGAGTGCCGCTCGCCGTACTCGCTCATATCGAACCGCAAGAGCTCGACGCCCATGACGCGGGCCAACTGCCGGGCCAGCTCCGTTTTTCCTACACCGGTGGGCCCGGCAAACAAGAAAGATCCGATCGGCTTGTGGGCCGCGCGCAATCCAGCCCGTGCCAACGTGATCGAGCTGACGACTTTCTCGATCGCGTCGTCCTGGCCGAAGATGACTTTGCGCAGCTCGGGGCCAAGCTCCTTGAGGCGGTCGCGCTCCTTGGCGCTCACCGCTTCGACCGGTACGCGCGCCATCTTGCTGACGACCTGTTCGATCTCTTTGACGGTGATGCGATGGGTGCGCTCGCTTTCGGGGCGCATGCGTTCGAGGGATCCCGCTTCGTCGATGACGTCGATCGCTTTGTCGGGTAAGAAGCGTTCGAGAATGTGCTTGTGGGCGAGTTGCACCGCAGCCTCGAGCGCCTCGTCGTCGTACTTCACTTCGTGGTGATCCTCGTAGTACTGGCGCAGGCCCTTGAGAATCTCCACGGTGTCTTCGACGGAGGGCTCGTGTACCTCGATCTTCTGCAAGCGGCGTGCGAGAGCCCGGTCGCGGTCGAGATGCTTGAAGTCCGTGTACGTCGTCGAGCCCATGCATCGGAGCTTGCCGGAGGCCAGCGCAGGCTTGAGGATGTTGGACGCATCCATCGAGCTGCCGGTGGTTGCCCCCGCGCCTACGATGGTGTGGATCTCATCGATGAACAGGATCGCGTTGTCGAGCTCCTGGAGGCGCTTCATGATTGCCTTGAGACGCTCCTCGAACTGCCCACGGAATTTCGTGCCGGCGAGGAGGGCGCCCATGTCGAGCGCGTAGATCTGCGCTCCTTGGAGGACCTCGGGGACGCGCTCTTCGTAAACCCTCAGTGCGAGGCCTTCCGCGATGGCCGTCTTGCCCACGCCCGGCTCGCCGACGAACACCGGGTTGTTCTTGCGCCGGCGGCACAGTACTTGAACCGTGCGGTCGATCTCGTCGTCGCGGCCGATCAACGGGTCGATGCGCCCCTCGGCGGCCTCGGCGATCAGATCGGTCGTGAACGCTTCGAGCGGGTCGCGACCGGCGGCTGACTCGTCTTCGTCTTCGTCGAAGTCAGTGTAGGCATCGCCCTCGCCCGGGATGATATCGGTTCCGACGCCATGCGAAATGTAGCGCTTGAGGTCGAGCGAACTAACGCCTGCCTCTTGGAGGACGAAGGCCGCGTAGGACTCCTCTTCCTTGAGGACTTGGACGAGCACGTTACTGCCGTCGATGGTTTTCATTTCGGATGAGATCGCGTGAATCGCAGCGCGCTGAAGGACCCGCTCCACCGCCAGCGTTTGCCGGGGCTCGACGGTGACAGACTCTGGCACGCGCGACATGCGCTCCTGCATGAACTGCTCGAGGCGCTTACGCAGACGGCCAAGGTCAACCCCACATGCGCGCAGGGCCTTCGACCCATTCGGGTCCTCGGTGAGCGCGAGAAGCAGGTGCTCGAGCGTCACGTATTCGTGGCGCATCAACCCTGCATGGTCGAATGCCTTGCGAAGGGTCGCCTGAAGCTCTTTGTCGATGACGGGGCCGGCCATGTCTACGCGTCTTCCTCCTCTTCGGGCTCCATCGTCAGGCGGAGAGGAAACTCCTGCTCTCGCGCCATTCGTTCAACTCGTTCGATCTTGGTTTCCGCGACCTCACGGGTGAATACCCCCGCCACGCCCAGGCCACTGTGGTGAACATGGAGCATGATGCGGATCGCATCTTGTTCTCCGCGGTGAAATACGTTGTGCAAGACCTGAACGACAAACTCCCTGGTAGTGTAATCATCATTGTGCAAAAGAACCCGGTAGAGCCGCGGGCGTTTGAGCTTTTTCTCCGGTTTGACCTGAGTGATGGTCCCGGCATCGTTCTCGAACTTGTCGGCCATGCCTTATTTTAGCGCTTTCTCTGAGCCAGCCCAGTCCGGCGCTGCCCCGCGCGTTTTCGCAATCTAAGGCCGGGCAGGGCGATCCGCTAGGGGGGTCATTCGACCGCCAGCCTGAGGTAGAAAAGCTGGTTCTGCGTGTTACGGATGATGATCGTCGAGTCGCTGGCTGCTTGGACCACGAAGCTGTTCCCCGACCCGATGGTCGAGAACTCGCCGTCGGTATCGAAGGAGAGGTATCCGATGATGACGCTCGGGACCCTGCCCAGCGGATGCTCGATTTCGTAGGTGCTACAGCCTCGGAACTCGAGCCAGTTGCATTCTTCGGTCGCGAGGGGCGGGAAGGGGTGCGACTCCCAGATGCCGTCGGCGTTCGTCATGTTGCATGGAAGCTCGCTCAGAGGCACGAGCCGGTCCTCGGAGTCGCCGCAGGGGTCGCCACAGGCCGTGCCGACGAAGCCAAGAAGCGCAAGGGCACCCAACCATGAAAACCTAGGCATTCGCATCTCCTGGGGGGGCATAGTACGCACGCACCGTCGCGACCAGGGATTCGATCGTCTGCTCGGGCGACGTGGCCGCTACGCGAAGGCCGAGACGCTCGGCCGTCCGAGTCGTGATCGGGCCGATCGAAAAGAGGTCGAGCGCGTTCATCCGGTTGGCAGCGTCGTCGCCTAGCACGTCGAACAGGTTCTGAACCGTGGAAGAAGATGTAAACAAGATGAGCTCGCATTCGACCGGATCGACGAGGTTTCGGATGCGTTCGGCCTCTTTGAGCTCCGGGGGCAGGTTCCGGTACGCCACGACGACATCGACCTCCGCGCCCGCATCTCGGAGCGAATCCGGCAAGACCTCGCGTGCGATTTCAGCGCGCGGGAGCAGGATGCGGGTCCGGTCGGCGAGGAGCGGTCGGAGCGCGGCGATCACGCCTTCGGCGCGGGTGTCCTCGGGGACCAGGTCCGCGCAAACACCCCGTGAGATCAGCGCTTCCTGCGTCTTTACGCCAATGGCGCATACCTTGGCCCCGGCCAAAGCCCTCACGTCGAGACCTGCATCGCTGATCGACGCGAAGAGCGCATCAACGGCGTTGCCGCTCGTGAAAAGAAGCCAGTCGTAGCAGTCCAGATGGGTCGCCGCGTCGTGTAGCGGCCCGGGGTCCAGGGGCGGCGCGATACGGATGGTTGGCGCCAGGATCGGTTGTGCGCCTTCGTCCCGAAGCAGCGCGGCGAGCGACCCCGCTTGGTGAACCGCGCGCGTTACGAGGATGCGCTTGCCGAAGAGGGGCTTGGTGTCGAACCAACGAAGGTCGTCGCGTAACCGCACGACATCACCGACGATCGTGAGTGCAGGCGGGCCGATCCCAGCCTCCGACGCGCGCTGATGGATGTCGGCCAGCGTTCCGACAATCGTGCGCTGCTTGGGTAGTGACGCCCATTGCACGACGGCGACGGGTGTATCGGCCGGGCGCCCGTTCTCGATCAAGAGCTGCATGAGGGAGTCGAGCTTGCGCATCCCCATGAAGATGACCAGGGTCTGGGTGGCTGTCGCGAGCTTCGACCAGTCGTGGCTGGTGCGGTCCTTTTCGACGGACTCGGTCGCCGTGATGTAGGCGACGCTCGATGAGAGTGCGCGGTGTGTCAAGGAGAGGCCTGCGTAGGCCGTCGCAGCGAGCGGAGAGGGCACGCCTGGCACCACTTCGAACGGGATCCCTTCCGAGGCCAGCAGCTCGGCTTCTTCGGAGCCACGGCCAAATAGATAGGGATCGCCGCCTTTGAGGCGCACGACTGTCTTGCCTTCGCGCGCAGCCCGAGTGAGTTGACGGTTGATCTCGGCCTGCCGTTGGCTGACTCGGCCCGCACGCTTGCCGACGAAAACGAGCTCGGCATCGGGTCTTGCCGCGCTCAACTGATCGGGATGCACGAGCGCGTCGTACAGCACGACGTCCGCTTCCCTGAGCCGCCGGAGCCCGCGCGTGGTGATCAGCTCTGGATCGCCGGGGCCTGCACCCACCAAGTACACTGTGCCGGGCGCGGTCATGCGGCTCAGGTCTCGCCTGAATCGTCGGGCGGGATGATCTGCTCGGTCTCGACCACGCCCCTGCGCCGCTTTCGCTTCTGTACTGCGCGAGTTCTGACCTGGGGCCGCACGCCGCCCGCGTCGTTGGGGATGAAGCGAATCTCTGTCTTCACTTCGAACGACAACGAAGTGAGCGCCCTGTAGAATTCGCCCGCGATGTCGGTAGCCTCGAGGAAATCGCGAACCTCCTTGGCGACGACACGAACCATTGCGTTCTTTGTCTCGTCGACCGAGGCAAAGACGTAACCGATCAGCTCCTTGGGGAGCTTGCCGTCCTGAGTGACCCCGCGAAGCGCGCTGTCCGCGCTTCGGAGCGTTCCGACGCCGGCCTCGATCCCCTTCTCGACGGCTTTTCGGAGCGTGTCGCGAAGTACGCCCTCGGACCAGCGGCGTTCCCGCTCTCCCGGATCGGGATCGGCAGAAGCCTTTTCGTCGGATTTTTCAGGGACCATGGTTTCGCTATTCTCCGACCCTTTGGGGGTCAACCGCCTGCAGCATACCTCATGACCGCTTGGAGTGCAGTTTCATGGAACCAAACCGGACAACGGCGCGTCGGGATACACCACACGTGATACCTGCGCCGTGGTGGGCAGACGTGGCGGTTCCGCGCGCGAGCTCGAAGCGGACGAGTCTTGCGTTCAAAAAAGTGACCGGCTATACGAATACAAATGGGTCAACGGGCGAGCACGGTCGAAGAGCTTTGGGAGCGAGCGGAAGAAGCGCTCGAAGCATCGTCCAAGCGCGCTGAGGGTTTGCTGACGCAATTGGCGTCCGTGGCTGAGGAGGGGAGCGACGCCTCAATCTTCGCGCACCGCCACCTTGCCGAACTCCTCCTCGAAGACAACCCTTGGAAGGCTGCGTTGCACCTGCGGCGTGTGCTCGCTTACTGCGCCGAGGACGACATCCTTCATGCGCTCATGGGCCTCTGCCACGCGTTGCTCGGCAACTACCACGTCGCGGTCCGTTCCTATCATGAGGCTTCGAACCTCGCACCGCAGACCCCTTGGTACCACCACAACCTCGGCCATCTCATGGATGTCGCGCTCGACGACCCAAGTGGCGCCGAGCGTCATCTCCGACGCGCGTACGAGCTCGAGCCGGAGCACGACGAAATCATCGGCTCGCTGGCCCATTGCGTTGCGCGTCTCGGCGACCTCGACGAAGCCCGGAAGCTTGCCGTGCTCGCGGAAGAGAAGGGCCCGTGCAATCCAGATCATCGCGCGCTGCTCGAATGGATCGAGGGCGGCGCGACCGACGTGCCTGCGGCAACCGCAACCGTCCGGCGCCCGCCCGGTGACCGCGTTGCCGAGACGATGCAGCTCAAGATGGGCGAAGCCGGCTTCTCCCGGGCGGAGATCGAACGCGCCACGCAGCTGTGGTCCGACATGCAGGCACACTGCGAGCTTCGAATCACAAAGCCTGAGGTCTTGGCTGCAGCGCTCGAATATGCGATTGCGGTCGTCGAGCAACGTCCCGGGTGCACTCAAGCTGAGGTCGCGCGACGGTACGGTGTTGCAGCGACGTCGGTGTCCGCGCGGTTCGCGCAAATCCGAAATGCGCTGGCCTTGCGTCCCGGCGACCCTCGCTACGCGGCGTCACGCTGAAAACTGGCCACCCTGCGCTGAATCGCCTATCCGGGATTCATGCTCGCGCTTCCCAGCGCCACGACGGTCTGTCGCGTTTTGCTCGGTCTCGACAGAGCAGGCGCCACCGGCACGCTGCACGTTTGCGGTGAAGGGCGCAGCGCGACGATTTCACTCGATGCGGGCCAGGTGGTGGGTGCCAACGTCGATCGACGCGTGGCCACCTCGCATCGCCAGGTGTTTGAGAACGTCCTGCAGATGTGTGCATGGGATGGCCTCGTATTGCGCCTCGTGCAGTCACCCGCCGCGGCCACCTGGTGGAAGCTGCGCGATCCGATTCCGGCGCGGCTCCTCGCGCTCCAGACCATGCGTGCCGCAGTGAAGGGCGTGGACGCGGCAAGCGTGCGGGCAGAGCTCGGACACGTAGTTTATCACCTCACCGAAGTCGGCGAGGCGCTCTTTCAGGGGGCAGAGCTTCGGCCCGAGGAAACGGCCATCTCGTTCTGGCTCCGGCGGGGCGTGCCTGCCGAGGAGGTCGAAGCGCTTCCGGGGTGTGGGCTCCGCGGGTATCGCTTTCTCTGGATGCTCAAGCTGTTGCGCGCAGCTGCACCGAAAGCGGGAGGCTCGTACCCGCTGTTGCTCCGAAAACGCAGAGAGGTGCGCGGGCAGGCCTCCGCACATGCGCTACTCGACCTTCCAAAAGGCGCGGGGGGACGGGACGCGCGTCTCGCGCTTCGCAAGCTCGTTCGAGACCTGCACCCGGACCGCTTCGGCGATCATGCGGCGCCGGCGCTGCGACGAGCGTCCGGCGAGATCGTGACCGCGCTCGTCGATGCCGAGGCGCGCATCGCGTCGGGACGGGCAAAATAGCTTCGCGTCACAGGGATCACTCGATCCGTTGGTGAACGTGCAACGTGCGCGCCGGCTTCAGTCCGTCCGCTTCGAGGGTTGCTCGACGCTCGAAGGTTGACCGTACCCCGTCTTCGTCGAGGTCGCCTTCGGCGCGAAACGAGACCAGTCCCAAGTCGTCACTGCCGATCAGATCACAGCCATCACGGCTGGGCGTGTAGCTGTAGCTGTAGCGAACCTGACGGGACGGTTGGAAGCCGAGCGCTTTCCAAGTCGTGTGACCCGCTTGCTCATCCGCGAAGAAATCCACTTCCGCCGGGTCGGCCGTCGGCGTAGCAGGTGTCGGACCGGCGCTCGGTGGTAGGCAGTAGCGCTTTCCCGTGTCCCACGACGTCGCGTAGTAGGCAGCGGTCCGATTGCTCATCTCTTGGAGAAGCTCGGAGGCTTCGATGATCTTGTTGGTACGCACCCGGCGCAGGAACGTCGGAACGAACACCGCTAGCACGATACCAACGAGGCACAGCAGGAGCGCCACTTCGATCAGGCTCAATCTCGGACGACCGCGAGGCAAGGCCGCGGGACTGTGCGGGGCCACCACCCGTTTGGCAAGAGCCTAGCCGGCGTCTTCGAGGCCGATCGTGGTGTCGATCGGCTCCGCCACGAAGAAGTAGAGCGTCTGCGGCATGTACGGAAACTCTTCCAGTCGACGCTGCTCGAACTCCTCGTTGGCGCTTCGGAAGGCTTCCGCGTACGCCTGGTCGCGGAGCTGCGAGAGGCGGATCTCGATTTGGGCCTTCACCTTCGGGTCGCGGATCAGCGCGTACATCTCTTCGAGATGCCGGAGCTCTCGATCCTGTTTGCCGAGCTTTCGAAGCGAGCTTGCGTTCGTGAGGACCAACCAGGGAGGTCCGCCGCCGAGTCGCGCCGCGGCCATCATGTATTCATTTCCGTCCGTCTCGAGACGTCCGCGGGATGGGTCATCTTTGGGAAGATGCGGCAGGAGCTCGTAGGTGATCGTTGCTCCGGCATCCCAGGCCAGCTCCCCGTCGTTTGGAAAGCGCTCTACGCCGCGGCGCAGCACGTCGATCGCGCGTTCGATGAACTCAGGCGGGCTGCCGGCCGGCGTGTAGACCCCTGCCACGCCGATCCAGCTGTAGACGCGCCGGAAGTCCGGGTCGAGCGCCAGCATGGATTCGCCGTAGTTGAACACGTGCTTCACGGCGCCCTGGTTTACCAACTCGTCGCCGAAGTAAATGAGGGCGCGAAGCCAAATCAGGTCCGCGAGCGCCTGCCGATGGCCCAAGCTCATCACCTGCAGCCACTCGGGAGGCGGCAGGTAATAGACGTCTTCATAGGTTTGCGTCCCGAGGTACTGGTCCATCGCCCGCCCACGAAGGGACCAAACCCCCGCGATCACCCCAAACATCACCACCGCGGCAATGACTCGAACCCCAGCCCTCACCCTCGCAGTATATCGAAAAACGGGAGATGCCCCCTTAAATGGAAAAGGCCGCGACGTGAGTCACGGCCTTTTCGAGTCGTTAGCTCCGAGTGATTACTCGAGCCCGTCCGTGATGTTGATGCCCGGCGCGCGGTAGAGCGCGTTGTCCGGGTTCGTGCCCGCAGCGAGCTCATACGTGGACTCCGTGGTGTCGTCGTCGAGGTCTCCGTTGGCGGTGAACGTGTAGATGGTGGTGTCGCCGGCCGACTGCCCACAGACGCTGGCGGCCGGATCAGCCGTCACGTTGTAGTCGAAGTAGAGCGGATCCGCGGGCGCGAAGTTGAGCGAGGTGAACGAGGTGAAGTCGGTCTCGGCCGACCAATCGATGACACGCTTGGCGTCGCTCGGCTCGCCGTCCTGTAAGGCCTGGTCGACGGTGCAGTGCGTCGAGGCTGCGACGGTGCCGCCGGCCGTGACCACGCCCTGAGCCCAGTTCTCTTGCTCGTAGTACGCCGCAGCGCCCTGGAACATCGCCTTGAGGTTCGAGCTTGCTTCCGAGGTCTTCGCGCGCTTCACGTAGTTGACGAATGCCGGGATCGCGATCGCGGCGAGAATGCCAATGATCGCGACGACGATCATCAGCTCGATGAGGGTGAATCCCTCTTTCTTCGAAAGTAGCTTGTTCATTCGTAGTTCCCTTTCCCCCGGGCCCAGTGCCCGCTTAATCCTGAGTTGTCTTAGGACACTGCAACTGCCGTGCCGATTCTCTAGGACCCCCCGTCTAACCGGAAATTATTGACAAATCCGGGGTTCGGTCTGCTGGGAAAGGGCAGCGAGAGACAGATTTCGTCACCCAAAGGTGACGGAAATTGTCACTGCCAGCCGCCTTTTGCAGTGGCACTGTTAAAAATGTGGGTCGATTGAGAGTAGATCTCCAGGAAGAAGGTGACAGTGTCGCCGTCTAGGTCTCCCTCGGCCCGCGCCGCGAACCAGTGATCATCCTCATCCAGACCGGTGTCGCCCGGTGGGGCCACGCCTGGAAAGCCCGCGATCGTCGCGTATCGGAAGCGGATCGGCCCGTCCGGGCTTGCTCCGAGCTGTTGCCATTCGGTGGTCGTCTCCCACACGACCGGGTCGAGGCCCGGAATGGTCGAAGGGTTCCAGCTCCCCCAGTCGTCACCGTCGATGGCACAGTACTGCCCGAACTCGTTCCGGTACGCCTCTTGACGCGCCTTGATCTTCGTGAGGAAGCTCGTCGCTTCCGTCACGCGGGACTTGTAGATGTACGAGGTAAAGGTCGGAATTGCGATGGCAGCCAAGACACCGATGATCACCACGGCAATCATCAGCTCCGTTATGGTAAAGCCTTGGTTGCGTCTCATTGCCATCCTCCCTTACCCGCCGCGCTGTTGTACATGATGCGCGAGTCCGAATAGACCTCGAGTATGAATGTGTTGCCATCTCCGTTGAGGTCGCCTTCAGCCTGCGCGGCGAACCAGAAATCGAGCAGGTTCAGATTGCTGTCCGTCGGAGGGGTCGTTCCTGGCTGGCCTGCGACGGTGGCGTAGCGAAATCGCACCGTGCCAGGCGAGCTGAGCCCGAGCTCTTCCCATTCGGCGGAGCTGGGCCATGCCACGGCCTGAACCCCCGGAAGGGTGGACGGCGTGTACGTCGCAGAGCTCCAGTCGCCATTGCCGCTGACCGCCGCGTAGTTGCCGAAACGACTCCGATAGGCCTCCTGCCGGCTCTTGATCTGGTTGAGGACGGTCACCGCTTCGCTGACGCGGCCGCGGTAGACGTAACTCTTGAACGCCGGGATGGCGACCGCCGCCAAGATGCCGACAATCGCAACGCTGATCATTAGTTCAATTAGGGTGAAGCCGGCGCTACGCAGGTGACGCGACAAGGGAGACCTCCAAATCTCAGTATATCAATCACCCGCCGCATCGCCCACTTCGGGCGATATGTGTTTTGCCAAACGATACCGGAATTGCCGGAAGCTCATCCCGAGCAGCTCTGCGGCCTTCGTGCGGACGCCCCCGGCCTGATCGAGCGCGCGGTACAAGAGCTCCTTCTCGACCTGGGCGAGGTAGTCGTCCAAATCGAAATCTCCCTCGGGGATTTGCAAGAGATGGGCGGACTTCTTCGAAGGATGGGTGTCGCCTAGGTCCTCGCGCTGCACAGTGCTGCCAGGTGCAAGCGTCACCCCGCGCTCGACGATGTTCTCGAGCTCACGCACGTTGCCTGCATACGACTGCTGCGCCAGCCATCGCATCGCCTCGGGCGAAAACTCCAGACGACGGCCTTGAAGGGCCGCATGCTTTTCGAGGAAGTAGTTGGCGAGCACCGGGATGTCCTCGGGCCGCTCTCGTAGCGGCGGGACCTCGATTCGGATCACGTTCAAGCGGTAGAAGAGGTCTTCCCGGAACGTGCCCGCGTCGACCTCGGACTCGACGTTGCGATTGGTGGCGGCGAGCACCCGCACGTCCACCTCGACCTCGGTGCTGCCACCGATCGGGCGAACCTTTCGATCCTGCAATACCCGCAGCAGCTTCACCTGCAGTGGCGGCGGAAGCTCGCCGATCTCGTCTAAGAAGAGGGTGCCGCCGTCCGCAGCTCGAAAGAGGCCTGCTTGCGCGGCGGTGGCGCCCGTGAAGGCGCCTTTGACGTGACCGAAAAGCTCGCTCTCGATCAGGTTCTCTGGGATCGCGCCACAGTTCAACACCACGAACGGATCTTCGGCGCGCGGGCTTTGGAAGTGTAGGGCGCGGGCGACCATCTCTTTCCCTGTGCCGCTTTCGCCGGTGATCAGGACGCTCGCCGTCGAGTTGGACAGGCGCTTGATCAGGTCCCGAAGCCGGTCCATCGCCGGGCTCTTGCCGATGAGCTGACCTTCGCTCCAACGCGCCTTGATCTGTTCGCGCAGCGTCTGGTTTTCAGCCACGATGGCACGCTTCTCGAGTGCCTTTTCGAGAGTCGCCAGGAGCTCGTGGTTCTTGAACGGCTTCTGGACGTAGTCGTACGCGCCCTTGCGCATGGCCTCGACTGCCTGCTCGGTGGTTGCGTACGCCGTGACCATCAAGATCTGCGTATCCGCCGATCGCGATCGAACCGCGTCGAGCACCTCCATGCCGGTGCCATCCGGCATCACCAGGTCGGTAATGACGAGGTCGTAAGGATCCGCGCTGCCGAGTTGGTCGCGTGCAGCGTGCACACCGTCCACCACGTCGACGCGATAGCCCTCGCGTCGCAGCAAGATTTGCAACATCTCGCGCAAGCTGGCTTCGTCATCACAGACAAGAATGCGTGCGGACACGATCCGTAAACCCCTACCCACATCCTACGTCAAATCCCCGGAGCGGCCACGAGACTTACAGGGTGTACAGGGTTCCCGGTCGGGCCTGCAGCCCGGGCAGTTCGGCCCGCCCCACCGCCTAGCTGAAGCCGGTGCGGCGTCCACCGCTGCCGGTTGGCGGCCGAACGCAGAGCCCGTGTAGGCTGCTGTACTCGACGTAGTACACCGTGTGGTGCTCGCGGGAAGTGGCTTCGCAAAATGCGTCATCAAGCCTCATTCCGGCCACCTCGGATACCTCCATGGCCTGTCCTGGCTTGCCAATGTACATCGACAGATTGTAGCCCTCCGCGACGGTGTACTCGTTGCCGTCGCGCTCCACGCCGTTTGCTGCTTCGAGCATGGCCTCGAACGTAGCTCGTTCCATGCGCCACAGCTTTGATGCGAGCGGGCGGCTGGTCAAGCGCGGGGGTTCAGGGTAGGGCGCTACCGTGGCGACCGACGGACAGGAGCTCTGGCAAAGTGAGGTCCTGGTAAGCGATTCGATCGGCCGCCTAATCGAGTTTTGGGGGTTCAAGCGGAACATGGGGCGCCTGTGGGCGATCTTGTATCTGTCCGACCGGCCGCTCAGCGCCCCCGAAATCCAAGACCGGCTCCAGCTCAGCAGCGGCGCGGTCTCGATGACGCTCAACGAGCTGACTCGCTGGGGAGTGGTCAAGAAGGTCTGGATTCAGGGCGAGCGGCGCGACCACTATGCGGCTGAGGGCAACTTCTGGAAGATGATCTCCCGCGTGTTCAACGAGCGCGAACGGGTTGAGGTCCTCGACGCGATCGACATCATGGAGGACGCGATTCGGTTCCTGAAAGACAAAGCCAAGGAGTCAGACGAGCGGGCTAGGGCGCAGTTCCAAGAGGAGCGCATTCGCGAGCTCCTCGACCTCGCGCGTCTTGGCAAGCAGTTGCTCGACGCCCTAGTCAAGGACGCCAAAGTCGACGGTAGCCCCTTGATGAACGTGCTCCTCGGTGGCTCGAACAGACGTTGAGCAGGACCCGGGTCTTCGCGTCTAGGCCTGCGCGACGAACTCGTGGCGGGGTTCGCGTGGGTGTTGGAGCGCGCGTGCCAAGAAAGCGAGTTGCTCGCGCCAGCATCGCCGGGCCTGGCGCCGCCACACGAATGCGTGAAACGCGTGGAGCTCGCCTTCGTAGTAACGCGCTTCGCACTCGACTCCCATCGCTTTGAGCGCGCGGTCTAGGCGGCGCGTGTCGTCTAGCAACGGGTCGCGCGTGCCGATGGGAACGAAGAAGCCGGGGAGAGGGCGATCCGGTCGTTCGCGGCGTTCGAAGACGTGGAGCGGGTCGGCCAAATCGAGCTCGCCCGGCGCGGGGTCGTGAAGGTTGCCGAGGTACGCTTCGTTGATGCCCTCGAGGATGTCGTTCACCCATCGCGGCAGCTTGCGTTTGCGGCTCAGGCGCGCGGGGTTGGTGATCTGAAGCGGCGCGCACGCCGGGACCACCGCGGTCGGCACTAAGCCGGTCGCGAAGGCGCGCTGCGCAAACGGTTCGGGCCGCCTGTAGCAACAGCAGATGGTGAGCGCGGTCGCGAGGTTGCCGCCGGCCGACTCTCCGGCGAACACGAGGCGGCTCAAGTCGCCGCCATAGCCTTCGGCGTTTTCAGCGACCCATTCGAGCGCATCGCAGACGTCCGATACCGCGGCCGGATACGGGTTCTTGGGTGCGAGTCGGTAATCGACGTTGAGCACCAAGTAGCCGGCGCGCGCGAACGCCAGACCCATCAGCCAATGGGTGTTCTTCGATAGAAGATTGAATCCGCCACCGTGGATATACAGAACGATCGGCACAGCGCCCGTGCGCTTCGCGGGCCGGTAGATGTCCAGCCTGTGGCGCGGGTCGCCGCTACGGACGTACTCCACGTCCCTGATCACCTGTACACCGTGCTTTGCGGGGTCCGCCAGCGGGTGAAGACGGCCGAGGCGCGAGAGGCCCCCGACAAAACCCTCGCCGACGATGCTGTTGACATGACGCCGAAGTCGCTTCCGCGTGCGCTGAAGGCACGAGGTCTCAGAGGGTCGACGGGCCATATGCATCCAATTGTATCACGGTCCTCACAATACCCTGCGTTTCAGCGTTTCCGTGGTCAATCTGGCTGTTTTCTTGCCGACAGATCGATCAGGACGTATCTCTTTGTGATGGCTTTCGGGGGGATCAGAGCTGCGTTTCTCGCCGTGCTCGTCGCGGTGACGGGGCTGCTTGGTTCGGCCGAGGCCCACGCCGGCTCTTACGGTCACATCGACGCGTTCGTGGTCCGCCAGAAGATCAAGAAAGACCTCCCAAAGATCAACCGCTGCTACGAATCCGCGCTCCGCTACGAGCCCGAGCTCGCCGGCAAGGTTTCCGTGCGCTTTGCCGTCGTACGCAATGGCTACGTCAGGGGCGTTCAGGTCATCGAGAACACCACGGGTAGCGAAAACGTCCAGCGCTGCGTAGCCCGCGTAGTGAGCGCGATTCGTTTCCCGCGCCGTCGAACGGGCAAGAGCCTGCGGTTCACCTTCCCGTTCGTCTTCGCGCCCCAGGACTCCCCCTGAGTTTTACGGATTGATCCATGAAATTGGGGGCTGCAGGAGCGCGAGCTGCCTCGCCAGCTCGCCGACCTGAAGACATCGGACGCGATTTGGGCTAGGAAGCCATTCCCGGGGTGATTTCCACCCTCGCCACCACAAGGGCTGCGAGCTACCGGGGTCACCGAGAATCTCGGGTAGGAACGAACGTAAAATGGCTGAAGGTACAATCAAGCGTCTCACGGACCGGGGCTTCGGGTTCATCGAAACCTCTCCCGGCAACGACATCTTTTTCCACATGTCGAACCTGGAAGGCGTGCGCTTCGAGGACTTGCGCGAGGGACAGCGGGTCTCATTCGATGAAGGACAAGGTCCCAAGGGGCCACGCGCGGAGAACGTGCGCGTTCTTTGAGGCTGTGGACGTCAGCCGCCGCGTTGACACGATCTGGCGCATCCCTACAGAAACTCGCCGCGCCGCACCTCTCTTGACATAATCGCGGGTCGAATGCCGCACTCATCTGCTCCGGAAACGCCCCGATGGCTGGCTTTCTGTGCGCTCGCTTCGGTGTCGCTTCTCGCAGCAATGCGTGGCCTCAGCGGCAGCTGGGTCGGAGACGATTTCCACATGCTGAGCGGCCCGTACTATGGCGATTGGGCGGAGGTGTTCCGCGTGTTTACTCGGAACGCCGGGCACTATCTGTCGAATCCGAACCCAAGCGGTCCGTATCGTCCTGTGACGATGTTCACGTTGTTGGCGTCGCATGCGCTGGTCCCGAGGCCATGGCTGCACCATGCGGTGAGCTGGGGTCTGCACGTCCTCACGGCAGCCTCGTTGTACATCCTGCTTCTGCGGCGAGTATCCAAACACGGTTGGCGGCATGCACACGGAGCGGTGTTCGTGCTCGTAGCCTTGTTCCTGCTCCACCCCGTCACCGTGGAGGCGTACGTTTGGATCAACGGTCGCTCTGACTTGCTCGCGGGGCTTTGGCTCGCGGTACTAGGACTGCTCCTGTCGCGCGAGCCGGCCCAGGGACACGGACGAGCTATCGCGATCGGAGTCGTGACTTTCTTGGGCGCGGGATCGAAGCTGCCGTTCATTCCCGCCGCCGCCGCCTTGTGGCTCGGGTCCTCGCTTGGCCGTGCACCGCTTCGCACTGGGTTCCCCGTTTCCGTTGGGATGCTGTCCTATCTCCTGCTGAGGTTCACCTACGTCCCGTTCTCGCTTCAGCACGGCTCTGCGCGCAGCGTTCTGACCGAGCCTTCGATTTGGGGCTCGATGCCACACCTCATGGCGAAAGGCGCCGACGCGCTGCTCGGCTTTCGCGCGCAGGCGATGCGATCACTCGCCTGGGGACTGGAGCAGCCCTGGGCTTCCGGCGAGGTGATGGCATTCGCGGTCGTGTGCGCACTATTCCTCGGCCTCTGGTGGTGCAAGGACATGATTGGCGCGATCTATGTCGCCGGTGCGCTGGCCACCTTGGCACCTACGGTGGTGGTGTCCCAAACAATGTGGTTGGGTTTCGATCGCTACCTATACATGCCCTGGATTCTCGTGCTCTTGGCCGCGGCCCCCCACGTCGCAAAGGCAGTCGATGCTTGGTCACACCGCCGGGTCCTCCGGTGGAGTGTCGCCGCGGCGCTCGTTCTCACGGCTATCCTCGGGACGAACGTCGCGAGTCGGTTCTACGAGCATCAAGCTTCCTACGAGCGCTCGCTGCTCGACGACTATCCAGATGATCCCACGATCCACTTCTACCTAGCATCGATCGCGCAGAAGGCCGGTCAGAGCTCGCTTGCGCTGCAAAGATTTCAAGAGATGCCAGCTCCTCCCTGGCCCAAATCTCTCGTCATGCCGGCGTACGTTCTCGCCCACAAGCTCTCGGATGATCGGACTCGCGATGTGGCGATCCGCTACGGATTGGAGGCGTATCCAAGTGATCCATTGCTTCGAGCCCACGGCATGCGCTGGCACTACGCGAATGGGCGGGTCGACCAGGCCGTCTCTATTGGGAAGTCGTTTGATGAACAGGATCCGCTCTGTCCCGAGGTCAGGCGGCAACTCCTCATTTGGGGAAGCCAAGCGGAGCCTGGTGAAGAGCGAGCTCAGTTGGAGGAAGCCGCAGCGGCTCTCGCATGTGCCAACGGGCAGTAAACGAGGTACTGCAGCTCCGTGCGCTTCAACTCAGTGATCGATGGGAGGCTGCGATGAAGCGCGCGCTCCGACAGAAAAGGGGTGTGGATCAGGATGTGCGCAGGGCGAGCCTGCTAAGCGATCGAAAGCATTGAGGAATCCCACCGTCGACCCCACTGAAACCTTCAGCCGGAGTTTGAAGCCGGGAATTTTGAAGCTCGCTCCCTTGTTGTGGCGGCCACAACGGGGCCGTCAAAGAGGGTCGAATTGCCTGAAAAACAAGCAGATAAATCCTAGAATCATCTAATGATTACACATATTTAGAACCACTCCCTTCGCCACGCGACATAACATCTAGTACCGCGCAACTCGCTTCTCCAAATGCGCCCAATGGGCTAAGAGGCGAAAACGCGTCGAGGACATCGTTGGGACAATAGGCCTGGCGATCATGGTCGCAGCGATGTTGGTCGCCATGTGGCTGCGGATGGTAGGACCGTAGCCAGGCAGGAGAGCCGAGTCCGCTCAGGTCAAGGCTTTCGTTTGCCGCACCGAAGGGTGGTATGAGTAGGCCAAGGGAGCACTTCATGGAGGAGCGCGAAAACCAGATCCGAGGCGTTGCCAAGGAGTGGTTCCTCCGATGTACAAGCTGCTCCGAGGCGTCCTTTACGACCCACAACCGGTGCGCGGGGGTCGAAGCTCCGCTCGAGGAACAAGCCTCGCACCTGCTTTCCGGCGGCATGATGCATCAAGGCAACGCGTGCGGTTTGCTTTCGGGGGCGATCTTATCCGCTGGCTTGCAAGCTGCGCAGCGCTTTGACGATGACGCGACGAGGTCGGCAGCAACCCTGCACGCAGCGGTGCGGCTGGCTGACGCCTATCCCGAAACCTCCGGAGCGATCAACTGCCGGGAGATCACTGGCCAATCCCTAATCACTCTCAGAGAGAAGGCGCAATACCTCCGAGAGGGCAAGGGCCGAGACTGTGGCCGGCTGCTCATGAAGTGGGCGAACCGCACGGACACGCTCATCGACGAGGCGCTAACCGAGTTCGAGGGACGTGATCCGAACCCGAGTTGCACGAACTGCTCGGTAGAGACATTCAAACGGCTCGCTTCGGACGACGAGCTCGCACGATTCGGGTCTACCTATGTAGCTGGGCTTGCGGGTGGAGTGGGACTTCTTGGCCGCAGCTGTGCTGGCCTGACGGTGGGCATTTTGGTCCTGACCCTTCGGCATTACGCCGCTCGCCGATCGCAGCGACGGGATTCCCAGCTCTTGGGTTTGCTGCACGAAGCGGGCTTAGGGAGGTTTCGCAAGAGGCCCGCGCGCCTTCTCGAAGAGTTCAAGCTCAAGTTTGGCAGCGAGTTGTGCAGCGAGATCCTCGGACGTCAATTCACCAGCCCCGACGACCACGCTTCGTTCATTGCCAAAGGGGGCTGTCGGGATGTCATCGGTTTTGTCGAACGCCGCGTGTCTGGGGCTTCTTGAACACCGCCGGCACCGACGCTGTCGCTGGCCCTGACACTTTCGCGCAGATAGGCAAAACAAAGGCCCTGTCCGTGCGGTTCGCCACAGAAAAGGGGTGTGGATCTCGCTGTGCGCACTAAAACTGCACCCAAGTGATCGACATCACGGCGGAATGGGCAGAGTAGCGGCCGCCAAACCTTCCCAGAAGGTTTCAGACGAGTGAATGCACCACCAGGCGCGTGGCGGAAGGGGCACCGTGCCGTTGCCCGACGCCGTGGCGAACTATGGCGATTCCGCACCCCTCAGCCTCGCGCAGCGATCAGCTGCTCGGCGTGCTCCGCCAACGTATCTTCTACCGGCCCGTACTCGATGCCTAGCCGCTCGCGGCTGCGCGTGTTGTTGAAGTGAAGCGGGTAGCCGACGTTCTTGCGGATGAACTGCCAGGTCAACCCTTCGAAAGGACCGATGAGATAGAGGAGAAACGTGGGGACGGTCCTCTTCGGGAAGGGGTACTTCCCACCGATGCGCTCTCTGAGGATCGTTCCCATGTCGAGGAAGTTGAGGGAGCGATTGACGAGGATGTGGCGCCCCTGGGCATCGGAACGGATCGCGGCTTCGACGTGTGCCTTCGCGACGTCTCGGACATCCACGACGCCGCCGAACCAGAGCGCGGGCGCGCCGATCTTGAACCGGCCTTGCAGCATGTCCGTGATCAGCTTGATGCTTTCAGAATCCGTGCGCGCTGTTTTACTGGGGCCCAGGACGAGCCCTGGGTTGATGACAGCGAGTTGCCAACGGGTCTGCGCCTCGTTCATCTCCCATGCAGCCTTCTCGGCTAAGGTCTTCGAGTAACTGTACGCCTGGTGATCTGCCGAGCTCGTCGTATTCCAATCTTTCTCGGTGAATGTGCCTCCCGGCACGGCTTCGAGGTCCCTCGCATCGCCATAGATCGCCACGACGCTGGACGTGAGCACGACCTTCTTCACGGAATCCGCTTTGTCGACCGCCTTGAGAACATTTCGCGTTCCCTCAACGGCCGGATTGATCAAATCGCGGTAAGGGTCTTTGGGCTCGCCGATCACGAAGGGCGAAGCGGTATGGATGACGACGCCGGCTCCCACCACCGCGTCGTCGAAGCTCCCTGGGGTCAGGAGATCCGCCTTCCAGAGCTCGAGTGCCCCGGGAAGCTCCTTCGCCATGTCATGAAGGTGCTGACACTTCTGCGTGTTGGCCGGGTCTCGAACGGTGCCCCGCACGGTAGCTCCCCGACTGAGCAACTCCCAGACGACCCAAGATGCGACGTAGCCAGACGCGCCAGTTACGACAAAGGGCGGATGCGACGACAAATCCTGTGTGCCGGAGTCGCTCACGAAAACAAGAGCTACCACGTGCTCAGGTTTTTCGCGACGACAGCGCGTCTGTTGCGCGGCGCATTTGGTGGTCGCCAACTGGGGAGATCAAGGCGAACCGTCGGCGGCAGCGAAACGTATCCGAGCAGGCCGCAACTATGAAGTGGCGGTTGGTAGATGGGCGCTTAGGAAGCGGGTGATGTCGTCGACCGCCGCCATGAAACGAGGCGCAGTGAGGTGCATCGCACCGGGGTCGTGAGCTGCGTGCGCAGATAGCCGCGCACCCGATTGATGAGCAGCGTGCGTGCACGCACCAGCGCCTGACGACTCCTGCCCATCGCACTCCTTGTCGGTGCCGTCGGTGCCTGTGCTTTCCTCATGCCGAGGGTCATGGAATTTACCTAGGCCTAGGGCGCTCGCTGGCGCGATCGCGTTCTTGTTTCTGCTCGCCGAGCTCGCAGCGATAAGTGTGAAGCGGCTGCGCAGGCGCAGGTCCAGGTGAGGAGAGGATTCGTGCGCCGTGATGCGCATATTTAGAACCACTCCCCAGAAAAGTTTACATAATATACGTTCTGCGCAATTGTGGTGTAGACACAATATAGAAGTGTCGGGTTTGTGCCAGATAGAAATGTCGGGTTTACCCGCCCCCTATGGACTCCGAGCTCGTCGTCATGAGCCGGCGCGAGATCGAGCGAGCGCACGTGATGCGTGCGATCCAAGAGCGTCGGCTTACCCAGAAACAGCCGCTCCACCTGACGCACGCTCAACACGAGCTGCGAAGCGGCCTGTTTCTGGG
>PVMK01125079.1_pt1 | contig 24628 bp, 21 predicted proteins | sample 1853481 | NCBI WGS metagenome assembly PVMK01 (sample SAMN08533507, study PRJNA380276) | Marine sediment metagenome, whole genome shotgun sequencing project.
ATGCCTTGAATTCTGGTGAAATTTCCGGGTAGTGGTTATTGAATACATCGCAGCAGTGCGGGGAGATGGTCACAATTTTCCCAACCCCACGCTGCTTGAAGAGCTCGGCTGTCTGCGCGGATTGCTCGGCAAAATATTCTGTATGGCCGACGCTCAAGGCTGCTTCCCCGCAGCAGGGCTCCCCTTCTCCCAGGATACCAAACTGCACACCTGCGCTAGTCAGCACCTGGGTCAAGGCAACCGCGATCTTCTGAGCGCGCTGGTCGTAAGAAGAAGTGCAGCCAATATACAGCAAGACCTCGTGCTGTTGGGGATCGAATTCCGGAATATCCATATTCCTTGACCAGGCAGCACGCTGTGAAGGTGGCTGCTCCCAGGGATTGTTATTCCAGAACATGGACCACAATAATGAAGGTAATCCCTCGTGTGTATCACGCTGCCCCCAGGCGACGGTCCGCAAGGCGCGCATCACCTGGATGATATTCACTCCTCGCGGGCAGAGCGCTTCACACTGGGCACAGGTGGTGCACAGCCACAGGTCTTCATTCTCTCCCTGCAATCCCAGCTGTGCCTGTCGAATCAGGGTGCGTACAGTGAGCGGTTTTTGTTTGACAGCTCCCCATGGACAGGTGGCGGTACATACCCCGCACTGGAAGCACAGCGCAGCTTCTCCATCCGTCAGTGTGATCAGCTGATCCCATAGGTCATCATCCAGCAGCACGAAATCCCCAGGGACTTTATTTACGTTATCAGGCAATGCTGCCCTCCTCAACCCGGTTGAGCTCTTGAGTATATCTGTCCACGACTTCATCCATCTCGGCCATTTTTTCAGCGAATTCTTTGCCCTCGGCCGCCGAGATCCAGCGCAGCTGCAGCCTATCAGGTTCGATCCCTTTGCGCCCCATCTTCTTCTGCCAGTATTGGAAGCGTTTCCAGGTCAGCTGGTTGGCATTGTTGTAGTGGCAATCTGATCCGGTTTCCGTTAATCGACACCCGGTAACCAGGACAGCTCCCGCGCCCTGGTCAAAAGAATGGCTGATGAATTCTTCCTCAAATCGGGCCGAGCACATGGTGCGAATGATGCGGGACGAGGCCGGGTATTGGCGCTTCTCAATACCCGCCAGGTCTGCACCGGCATACGAACACCAATTGCAGGTGAATACCAGGCATTTACCTTCAGGGTTTTCCCCCAAGGCAGCATCTATCTGGGCCAGGATCTGGTCCCTGGTGAAATACGGCATCTCAATGGCCGAGAAATTACACTCTGCGGCACAGGTTCCGCAGCCCATGCAGGCTGCCTCAATAATCTTTACCGTGCCATCTTTTCCGGGCTTTCCGATTTGTTCGATAGCCGAATATGGACAGACTTTCACACAACGCATGCAGCCAGCGCACAGGTCGGAAATCAGCTGGGCGGTTAAAGGTTCCTTCTCGATCTTTCCGTGTGCCAGCAGCGCACCCACTTTCCCCGCCGCAGCCAGGGCTTGCGCCATCGACTCGCGTACATCCTTGGCTCCCTGGCAGGTACCGGCCAGGAAGACTCCCTGGACCGCAGTTTGAACGGGTCCAAGCTTGGGATGCAGCTCCATGTAAAAACCATCCTCGCTGCGTGAAAGTTTAAGCTGGTCTGCCAGAGTGTCTGACGTCGGATGCAGCCCAACCACCAGCACAACCAGGTCGGTGGGAATGCCCAAATTAACACCCAGCAGGTGATCGTAAACCCCCAGCTGACCTTCCTGCCAGGTGATTGCTGCCTGTGGAGTTAGGTCAGGATCGTAGCGAATGAACTGCACACCAGCCCTGCTGGCAGCCTCGTAGAGTTCTTCCGCTTGACGACTGTAAGTGCGCATCTCCTTGTACAGCACGCGCACTTTTTTGCCCATTTTCCGCAGGTGAAGCGCCTGGGCAATCATCGAAGTGCAGCAGTACCGCGAACAACCTGAGGAATCCTGGCGTGCACCCACGCAGGCAATAAATGTGATCCTCTCCGCATCGGGGACTTCATGCTGCAGTAAATCTTCTAATTCCAGGTTGGTGATCACCCGTGGATCCTGGCTGCAGCTGAACTCCTCAGGCTGGTACGGGATCGCTCCGGTCGCAACTACCAGCGCCCCGACATCCAAACCAGTTCCATCTGACAGGGTCGCCCTGAAATTGCCAACGACGCCGCCGATGCTTTCAACCTCTGTATCGAGGTGGATATTCACCTTACTCTCACATACCTGGCGCGATTTTGCTTCAACTATTGCCTTGGCATCAATATTTGCTGGAGCAATTTCATCCAGGTCATTCCGCAGCCCTCCAAGGCGATTTTCTATCTCCACCAGGTGTGTCTCATATCCCTGATCAGCGATGGCGGCTGCAGCAGTCATTCCGGCGATGCCGCCCCCGATTACCAGTGCTTTTTGGATCAAGGGCAGCTCTGATATCTCCAGGGGTGTCAACCGTCGAGCTTTCTCCACCGCCATCCAGACCATGTCGTTAGCTTTCCGGGTTGCAGCGCTTTTCTCATGTTTGTGCACCCAGGAATCCATATTGCGGATGTTCGACATTTCCAGTAAATACGGATTTAAACCCGCCCGCAGCATGACCCCGCGAAAGATCGATTCATGTGTCTTGGGGGAACAGGCTGCGATGACCACCCGGTTGATTTTTTCCGCCCTGATCGCCTCCTCGATCTCCTGCTGGGTATTCCCAGCGCAGGAAAACATCTGGTGTGAAGCTAAGACAACATCTGGTAGACCTCGTGCAAACTCCACTACCTGCTCGACATCCACCACGCCTGCAATATTGCTGCCGCAATGACACACGAACACCCCGATGCGCGGTGTATCAATATCCTCGATCTCAGCTACTTCAATCGGATCAGGCCAATGCCGCTCGGTCAAATGGCTTAATGCCAGCGCGGCAGCTGCACTCGCTTCAGATACGCTATCCGGGATATCCTTCGGACCGGAGACGCAGCCCGCCACGTAGATCCCTGGTCGGGTCGTCATCACCAACCCACCCTGGATTTCATCTACACGGATGAATCCATCCTGATCTACTTCAATATCCAAACACTCCGCCAGTTCCACCAGGCCTTCCTGCGGGGCAACTGCGTTCGCCAGGACAACCATGTCATATTCCGCGTTGATGCGTGCAGAACGGTCTGTATCTTCGTAGAGAACCTGGATGCCCCCATTCCCATTCGGGGAAATACGAGCTGGTCGCCCACGCAAGAATGTAGCCCCTTCTGCTTCGGTGCGCTTCCAAAATCCGTCAAAGCCCTTCCCGAAAGCACGCATATCCATGTACAGCACAGAGACATCTTCAATACCATGATCGAGAGCCTGGTAGGCATGTTTGATTGAATACATGCAGCAGAACCTGGAACAATAATGGTAATAGCGATGATCGCGCGAACCAACACATAGAACAAACAGGATCTTGTCTGGATGCTTTCCATCCGATGGGCGGATGATCTCGCCGCCTGTGGGGCCAGCCGAATTAACCAGACGCTCGAATTCCAAGGCGGTCAAAATATCAGGGTGCTTTCCATAGCCATATTCGGGCATATTGCGCGGATCGAACATGTCGTAGCCAACTGCGAGGATGATGGCACTAACCTCGATAGTGATTGTGGTCTCCCTTGGCATCAGGAAATCAATCGACTGTGGTGGGCATACCTGGACACAGCGATCGCAGGGCATGTAATTTGGCGGGTCGTTAAGGCAGTTTTCAATATCAACCAGGTAAGTGCCCGGGATGGATTGTGGAATGGGGGTGAAGATCGCCTTCCTGGCAGCCATCCCAGAGTCAAACTCGTTGGGCATCACCACCGGGCAGACAGCCGTACAATCTCCGCAGCGGGTGCATTCATCTGTTATGAAGCGTGTTTCTTGCCGTATAAGAACCCTAAAGTGTCCCACCTGTCCATCAACCTTGATCACTTCTGCTGGTGAGATAATTTGAATATTGGGATGCAGGTCGACTTCCGACATCTTGGGAGCTTCTATGCATATCGAGCAATCCAATGTCGGGAAATTCTTGTCTAATACGGCCATCAAACCACCGATGGTGGCCTGTTTCTCAACCAGGTAGACCTGCGCTCCTGCCTCTGCCAGGTCAAGGGCAGATTGGATGCCAGCAATTCCTCCGCCGATCACCAGTACCGAACCACTCATCAGGATCTCTCCGAAACAGGCTGTCCCATTTGCTTCGCCGGGAAATGCAGGCCTGCTTGAAATGCCTTGATATTCAGCTCTAAAATCCGTGAATTCAACGTGTCCTCGAGTGCTTTTTCCATTGCTTCTGGTTCCACGATTTCGGTTAATGCAGTCACGTATCCCAGCATAACCACATTGGTCACTATGCGGCGTCCTAAATCCTCTGCCAGCTGGGTCGCGGGTATGGCATGTATTCGATCGCCATCCTGAGGTTTAACCAGGTCCTGGTCAATCAAAATCATAGCCTCTGGCTTTATTGAAGGTCTAAATTTTGTATAAGCTTCCTGTGATAAAGCCACCAGGAAATCCGGCTGCTGTACAAAAGGATAAGCGATTGGTTCTGTGGATATTACCAGTTCAGCACTGGAAGCACCTCCCCTGGCTTCGGGTCCATGGGATTGAGTCATAACTGCTTCCCAGCCGGAATATAATGCCAACGCTTTCCCCAGCACATATCCAGCCAGGACCACACCCTGGCCGCCAAAACCCGCGATGCGTATCTCCTGTCTCATGACGGCTCCACCCTGACGGCTTCATAAGGAGGCCGGTCTCGATCGGCAAAGCGTCCGATATAGATTGGTTTATCTTCCCGCAAATCGATGTTCAAGTCATCCTGGCTGACATCACCATCGCGGACTAACACACAGCGCCGGCGGTAAAGCTCCATTTCCTCCAGGCCATCATCGATCTGGTTCGATTTGCCAAAACCAACCGGGCAGGGGGCCAGGACTTCAATAAATGTAAACCCGGGGCGGGTGAAGGCATACAGGATATCGTCCCTGATCTGGCGCACGTGAATGGTAGTCCAGCGCGCGACGAAGTTCGCCCCGGAGGCCGTCAGAAGATATGGTAGGTTGAAAGGAAGTTCGGGGTTGCCATACGGCGCGGTCGTTCCACGCGCGCCTCTGGGTGTGGTTGGTCCCACCTGCCCACCAGTCATACCGTAATTGAAGTTATTCACACAGATCACATTCACGTCCACGTTGCGCCGGGCAGCGTGGATCAGGTGATTGCCTCCGATGGCGGTCAAATCACCATCCCCGCTGAAGACAGTGGTCATTAATTCGGGTTTGGCCAATTTCATCCCGACCGCGAAAGGTATCGCCCTGCCGTGCGTGGTGTGGTAAGAGTCAATATTCATGTACCCCGCCACACGCCCCGAACAGCCAATACCGGAGATCACCACGTGCTGATCGGTTGGTACCCCAGAATCGAGGATCGCCTGGGCGTAGCAGCGCATCACGATCCCGATCCCGCAGCCGGGGCACCAGATATGCGGCATGCGGTCCGCCCGGATGATCGAATCCAGCGGGTGTTTATCAGCTATATTGATTCCAATCACGCGGCTGCCTCCAGAATCGCTTTCAAGATTGTGTCCGGTGGGATCATCTCTCCGCCTGCATGGAAGACACCCTGCACTGGACGTCCAATCACGCGCTGAATCTCACGACTGATCTGGCCCAAATTCATTTCTGCCGCAATAATCGTCCCGGTCTTTTCACCCAAATCCTGGAACAAATCCTCCGGGAAAGGCCATAAAGAGATCAAGCGCAGCAGACCTGCGGGAATACCTTCTTCCCGGGCCTCACGCACCGCACGCTGGGCGGACCTGGCGGTGCAGCCGTATGCCACGACGACTATTTCAGCATCATCCAACCAGTAGCCTTCCGTACGGATCAGCTGGTCGGCATTGTGCTTGATCTTATTCACCAATCGCGTGACCAGATCATGGTGGGTCTCGGCCGACATATCAGGGTAGCCATGTTCGTCGTGCGTCAGGCCAGTGAAATGTACCCGGTAACCTTCACCGGCATGCATCATGGGTGGTACCAGGTCTGGATCCAAGACTTTGAATGGATCATAGCGACCATTACTCGATTCTTTTGGTTTTTTTCGGCTCCGGATTTCGATTTGATCTTTGGGAGGGATCACCAGGCGCTCGATCATGTGTCCCACAACTTCATCACACAGCATCACCACCGGAGTGCGATAGCGGTCGGCGATGTTAAATGCCAGGATGGTCAGGTCGAACATCTCTTGTACCGACCATGGGGAATACGCCACGATCTCGTAATCACCGTGCGAACCCCAGCGAGCCTGCATCACATCCGATTGACCGGGCATAGTTGGCAGCCCGGTCGAAGGAGAACCGCGCTGCACCTCGACGATCACGCAGGGGATTTCGAGCATGACAGCCAGGCCTATGTTCTCCATCATCAAGCTCAAACCGGGACCGGAGGTTGCTGTCATCGCCCGCGATCCCGCAGCTGAGGCTCCTAAGATGGCTGAGATGCTGGCCAGTTCATCCTCCATCTGGATAAAGACCGCCCCAATTTGGGGCATGCGGCGTGCCAAATGTTCAGCAATTTCCGTTGAAGGCGTGATTGGATAACCGCCAAAGAAAGAACAGCCCGCTGCCAGCGCGCCTTCTGCACAGGCTTCATCACCATTCATGAAATGTTTTCCGGTGAGCACCCGGCGGTCATCCATTTCGGTTGGCCTCTACTGGCAGGGTGAAGATCGCAAATTCTGGGCACACCAGGGTGCAGAATTCGCAGTTCACGCATTCATCAGCCTGTCCATTGGTTACCATCGGGATGCGGTAGCCCTTGGCGTTGCGCTCATCCGAAATCGACAAAACATCCAGAGGGCAGAAATGGACACACACCTCGCAGCCTTTACAGCGTTCTGGAATCAGGTAAACCTGACCACGGGGAATTAGAATTTGGGAGATGTCGAGAGGGGTGCGAGCGTATACTCTCATTGCTTGGTCCTATCCACCGTTATTACATCCCCCTGACTCGCCCGCTGCGAGCCGGTTTCTAGGACTTGAATTGGTGACTCATCTTGCGCCGGATTCATTGAAGGCTAATGTTATGTGAATGAGCCATTCTGTTACCTTCCTTTCTCTCCAGGAAGGTTGCACTCTTTGTGCCGTTGTTCACATTATACAGGAAAAATGCTGGTTAATTATTAGTGAAAATTCAACTCACAAGTGCTACTATGAAGTTTAAAAGTGTTAAGCTGCTGGAAAACACATCTACATGGGAATGGATAAGATAGATCCGGATTAAACTCTTCAACTAATCATGGCCTCGAATATTTAGTTTGATTGGCAAAGGAAATTGATTCCACCAAAAATCATTTCGCTGCGATTAGTTGGGTACTATACTCGCTATTAAATAAGGAGTATTTTGGTTTGTTGCTGAAGAATGAAGAAACCATTGCCGGCGATTATTAATCCTATTCAACTTCCCACAATGAGACCCTTCTGTTGGAGAGCACTTTGGATCCTGGTTGCCCTCCAACTGCTGGGGAACTTGCTTGCGATTCCCACATTATTGGCCTCCAACTTACCGGTTGACCCCTTGCCATATTGGATATTGTGGACTGCATTATCGATCCCGATAATTGGACTTGCCCTTTACCTCGGCTCCAGGATCGGCCTTGGAGCTCCATTGATTGAAGGCTATCTGGAAAGAGGCAAACGGCGCCGTTGGGTGCGCTCTGTACTTGCAATCTCTGTCCTCGTCGCCGTCGCTGCAACTCCTTTAATCCTGCTGCTCAACCAAAATGTGGATCCGCGAGGTTTCCCCTCATCCTGGAAATTAATTCTCGCTTCAGTGGATGCGGGTGTCCAGGAGGAGGTTTTCAACCGCCTGTTCCTGATGACCGGTTTAGCCTGGTTGGGCAGTTTAATTTGGCACGAAGTAGATGGTCGTCCCACTCAATCTATTCTTTGGATAGCTATCCTGCTATCAGCGCTCGCATTTGGTTGGGGGCATGTGGATGATAAGCTCTCAATCCCTGGGGTAGCTACCAGTGAATTTATCATCCTGATGGTTGTAAGTACCATTTACGGCATTATCTTCGGTCTATTGTATTGGAGACTGGGGATTGAATGTGCGATTTTTGCCCATTTCACCCTTGATGCCGTTGCGTCCGGTATCGTAATTCCAGCTTATTTATCAAATAATCCTCTGGTGAAGATCGTTGTAATTATTGGTTTAGTTCTGGCGGCAGCAATTTCATGGTTGGCATTGAAGAGATCCAATTTGGTCAATTCAACAAACCAATGACTGGTAATCATCGTCATGGAAGGATTATCACTTTTAATCCATCTCGCCGCTCAGCCATCTGAAATGCCTTTTCATAGTCAGACATTGCAAAGCAGTTTGTGACCATTGCCCGAACATCGATTAATCCATCTTGCACCAGCTGGATGGCGCGCGGGTAGGTGAACTTCATCCGGCGGGAGAGCTTGATGGTCAAACCTTTGCGCCGGGCTGTCGAGGCGGTGAAGGCAGTCCAATCATCTGTGGGTATGCCAACCAGGATTACCCTGCCTCCCGGTTTCGCTGCCTCCACTGCGGTTTCTACCGCCTGGTTATCTCCTGCCACCTCAAAAGCTGCCCGAACACCCCTATTTCTGGTTGCATTCCAAATCTCTCTCCGATCCCCATCATCCCTGACGAGGAACCCCTGGGTCGCTCCCATGGATAAGGCAGCCTCCAGGCGATGCTGCAGTCGATCGGTGACCAAAATCTCGCCTGCGCCGGCTAAGCCGGCTAACTGCACGATCATCAAACCTATCGGGCCAACACCAAATACGCCAACTGTATCCCCGGGCTGGATCTTTCCTAAATCAACTGCATGGAGAGCGACACCCAGTGGCTCCAGCAAGGCTCCCTCATCGTTACGGATCATGTCAGGCAGCTGGTGAAGATTCCTCTCCGGCCAGGCCAGGTATTCACGCAGAGCACCATCATCTTCCCCATGCCCGGCGAAATGCAGCTGCTCGCAGAAATTTGGATTTCCATCCATGCAGTATGTGCATTCCTGGCAGGCGATGGCCGGATCGACTGCCACCCTTTGACCGTCCAATACTGATCGAGTGTCTTCAACCACCCCGCTGAACTCATGCCCCAGTATTAATGGCCTGGAGAGCTGCGCATCTCCGATGCCAGCTTCACCAAACCAGTGCAGATCTGAACCACAGATGCCGACTGAAGAAACACGGATAATTACTTCACCAGGTCCGGGTTCCGGGAATTGCTCCGAATGCATCCTTAGGTCCCCCACCCCATGCAAGCGCAGCACCTTCATTGATCCTGCCATTTATCAAGCAGCCTCCAGGTAAGATTTGTTCGGCTCGATTGATTATAACGTTCAAAACTTCCGTTTAATTCTGGCTTCTTTGTTTAATATTCCAACGCAAAATTAATCAGCCTTACGATTTTTCGTATTTATGTGCTGTGATGCACAAGATCAAGAAGCCTTTTTTTCCATACGCTTTTTACCTAAGTGAGCTATAAGCCAATAAAAAGAAATCAGGATTGCAGGTCCAAGCACAACGGGGAGGATAGTATTTTGCCAATTCTCAGTTGTAGGCAACCCATACGCTATGGAAAGAGTGATCATCAAGAATGTTACTAATCCGACATAAATATAAACAAGGGTTTTAATGGACAAAACAGGTAAAACGGCTCCATAATACAAACGAGCTGCAATGTATCCAAAAACGGAAAGCATTAGCACTATACTGATATCGGAGTAATTCTCCTCGCTTTGCCCAAGGAAAAAGCGACGATAGAGGATTATGCCTAGAAGCGCTGTCTGAGTGAGGCCAAGAAAAATCATCGCTATCTTGCCAGAAATTATTTGCATTCGTTCATCAGATACAAAATAGTTATTCATAGTTAATTTTCTCCTTCGATCCAAAAAAGTTCATCAAGTGTTTTATCTGTTACTTTTGATAAAAGCAAGCATAATTTCAGAGTTGGGTTATATTTTCCGGCTTCAATCAGGCCTATTGTTTGGCGGATAACCCCAACTCTGTCAGCTATCTCCTGCTGCGTCAAATCCTTTTCAACCCGCGCTAGTTTGAGTCTATTGCCTATCGCTACATCTTTCATTTCATGTTTTCCTTCGAAGATGAACCAGAAAGTCCTCAATTTCAAAGAATTAATGTCTATCAAGGTTCGGGAAAAGAAATCCTAAGTCATTTTTTCATATCATTGATCCTTATTCTCTCCACAGAGGAAAATTGCTGGACAACAATCGTTATATTTGTCCAATAGGGATACCAATTCAGCGTTTTTTTACATTGGGTAGAAAATCTCTCTCGCTATCATTTTTGTCATTAATCCTTTACTTAGCCAACTGATAAGTGCCCCGATTATGCCACCGACAACTGCGCTCCCGAGTAAACCCAATATCAAATAGAAGAAAAATGAATCGTAAAAAGCAAACCCGGTTTTCCCACTGCTTACTATCCTTGGAGCCAATATCACCGGTCCGGCTAAAAGAAACACCAATAATCCGGTAATTACTCCTCTACGCGCACCTTCTTTCCACGACACAATGTTCCCAATGACCCCTGCTATAGTTACTCCCACAACCACGCCTATCAACGGATGAGGGAGAAGTGCGCCAATGACAGCCCCAAGCGATACACCGATTATGCTGCTGATTGTTTGTTTATTACGTAATGTCTCAATTTCCATGTTTTGATTATCCATCACTCTATATTTATCTGGCAAAGACTAGCGAGATTGTATTATATATACATCTTAATGTCAAGTATATTATACATTATGTCGTATGTATATTACTTATTTTTCAGCCAGGAGCTTGGAATATAGCAATCTCTACACCACACCTTGGTCCCATCTGGAGAGCGATCTCCTTGAGAAATTGAAATTGTCCCGAGGTAGCTCAGGATTATGCGACAGAGTTTGATACAAATAATGTGAAGTATAGGAATGAGAAACAATCTAGTTTCTAATGTCGCTCAGAAAAACCGGTTCGTTTGTTGGCTCGGCGGCTCTCTTTTCAACAGCCAAAATTTATCTGGGATGGGTTTACAATAAGATCTATGTCGGGCTTCACTCACCTGCACACGCATTCATACTATTCCTTCCTTGAAGGTCTGCCATCGCCAAATGATCTGGTCCAGGCTGCTCTGAATGATGGTATGCAGGCACTGGCAATGACCGACCACAATTCTCTAACTGGAGCGGTCGAGTTTTACGATGCCTGCCAAACAGCAGGAATACAACCAATCCTTGGCCTGCAGGTAGCTGTTGCCTCACCTTTGGAAACTCAACCATTGGTAGGTGACCTGGTTTTATTGACAAAGGATTTGTCAGGTTGGAGAAGCCTCTGCCGCATAAGCAGTGCTGTACAAGCAGATCCAACTAACAACCCGGATCAAATCCTACCCTTCAGCCAACTGGCAGATGAGACGGAAGGCTTGATTTGCCTGACTGCTGGGGGTCAGGGCTGCTTCGACCAGCTGGTCAGCATGAATCAGACGGATACAGCCCTGCGCTACCTGGCCCACTTAAGGGATCTGTTTCCTGACCATCTGTACGTAGAGCTGCAGCGCCGTACACCCGCTGAATCCAAACTTTCAATACAGATTACAGGCATAGCAAGTGATATTGATATCCCGATTGTTGCAACCAACCAGGTTTACTACCTGGCGGATGACCAATTAGAGATGCAGAAGTTAGTGACTGCAATTCGCTACAACAAATCGATCACCACCTTGCCCACCACGGCAACTCCACCTCCCGGCTCATATTTCACCAGCAGCGAAGAAATGCGCCAACGCTTCAGCGATCATCCAGAAGCGCTAGATGCCACACAGGAAATTGCCGAGCGCTGCCATTTAGAACTCCCACTGGATGTGCCGCGCTTTCCCCAGACCAAGGTGGCTGAAGGGCAAACGATGATCGAAGCCCTGCGTCAAAAAGCAGAAGCCGGTGCTATCCAGCGCTACGGCCAGATAGATATCCAGATCACAGATAGACTAAATTATGAACTATCCGTGATCGAGACAAAAGGCTATACACCGCTGTTTTTAATCATGGAAGAAATTGTCAGCCAATCACGCCAGCTGGGGATCCCCATCTCGTCACGCGGATCGGCTGCCTCCTCCCTGGTAGCCTACTGCCTGGAAATCACATCCCCGGATCCATTAAAGCTGGACCTATATTTCGAACGTTTTCTCAATCCAGCCCGCGAATCACCTCCTGATATTGACACGGATATCTGCTCCCGACGGCGGGACGAGCTGATCAGTTATGTTTACCAGCGCTTTGGATCCGAACATGTGGCCATGGTAGCCACCATCAACCGCTTCCGCCGCCGCTCAGCTCTGCGAGAATGTGCGAAAGCACATGCTTATTCACCCAAAGAGATCAAGTCCCTGGTCGAGCAGCTGCCCCGCCGCTGGAGAGGGGGACCATCCCGCCGCAGCGAGCCACCCTTTGAGGAGCTGATCAAGCGCTACCCTGATGCACGTTACCAGAGACTATTTATAGATGCAGCCAGCCTGATCGGTGTTCCGCGCCACCTGTCGATCCACCCGGGCGGCATGGTGATCTCACCAGAACCGATGACCGACCTGGTGCCTGTGCAGCTGGCCAGCAAGGGAGTCGTGATCACTCAGTTCGACCTCGGAGCGGTATCCCGAATTGGCCTGGTTAAGATCGACCTGCTCGGAATCCGCGGGCTTACCGTGCTCGGTGATGTTGCCGATGAACTGCAAGCCAGGAATCCAGAACAATACCCATCACCATTAGATGCACTGGAGGCCATCCCAGAACAGGATCCAGCCACCGCCGAGCTGCTCCAAGCGGGCCGCACGATCGGCTGCTTCCAGGTCGAAAGTCCGGGCATGCGCGCTACTTTAAAGGAAATCCAGGCTCGCACAATGGACGACTTGATGATCGCACTGGCGCTCTACCGGCCTGGCCCGTTGACCGGCGGCTTGAAAGATGCCTTTGTGCGCCGGCACCGGGGGGAGGAAGAGATCACCCACCTTCATCCTGCGCTGTCTGAAATACTGGCGGATACCTACGGGGTTGTCCTGTACCAGGAACAGGTACTGCGCATTGCCCACCAGCTGGCCGGCTTGAGCCTTGCAGACGCAGATTTGCTGCGCAGGGCGATGAGCCATTTCGATCCAGGGGAACAGATGCAGACCCTGAAACGAAAATTCATCGCTGGTGCTGGGGAGCAGAGCCAGATTCCAGCAGATATCGCTGAGCGTGTTTGGGAGCTGATGGCTGCCTTCGCCGGTTATGGATTCCCGAAAGCGCATGCCGCCTCCTATGCACAAATCGCCTGGCGGGCCGCCTGGAGCAAGACTCACCATCCAGCGTATTTCATGTCTTCAGTGCTTGCCAATTGGGGAGGCTACTACCGGCAGCCGGTTTATATTAATGAATCACGCCGCCTGGGACTGAAACTCAAGGGACCTCATATCAATTATTCCCAGCGTCAATTCAGTGTCAGCCAAGTTGAAGGGGAACCAATCCTGTTCATGGGTCTCGACCAGGTGCACGAGTTAACCCGCCGCACTCAAAAGCGCACTCTCGTTGGCAGGCCATTCAATTCACTTGGGGATTTCCTCACCCGGGTCGATCCTCGCCCCAAGGAAGCTGAGCACCTGATCCGGGTTGGAGCTTTTGATGGGTTGGGACAGATACCTGATTTACTGGCCGCCATCAAGCAGGGAGGCTGGCAGGGAGGCCAACTGTCTCTATTCAGCCTGGGTGGAGAATCGGCCAGCACAGCAAAGGATTGGTCCCTGGAGCAGAAAGCCGCTGCCCAAAAAGAACTCTTAGGAATCAGTGTGATTGCCCATCCCCTGGAGCTGCACCAGAAAGAGATCGATGCGGCTGGAGCGGCGACAACATTGGTTGCCGGGGAAAGTATTGGAAAGCGTGTGCGCGTGGCCGGACTGCAGTTCACCCGCCCGCAGAGACGGATGAAAAATGGTGAAAAGATCTATTTACTGGACTTGGAGGACCTGGTGGGGATGCTGCTGGTTGTAATCCCGGAAAACGTGTACTTCAATAATCGGTCAGTGTTCTCGCGTGAGCATCCTTTCGTAGTCGAGGGAGAGATCAGCCTGGAAGGTAGATTTAACGAACCAGCCATCCGGGCTGAGAGAGTCTGGCGGCTGAGAGTACAGGTTGACTAAAATTCATGTCGCCCGAATGTTCAGCATCCTCGATCTCTTTTGGTGGCTCATATCCCTTTTTTACTCAACCGCTGCTGAACTTTTTCACTCTCTAATTCACGCAATGCGTTCGAAGCGATCCAGCGTGCACTCTTTGAATCAATTTCATGAATTTGATTAGCCACTCGAATGGCCTGTTTGTTCAAATTCTGGTTGCGTTTGCCGATGTTGCGCAAAGCCCAATTGACAGCCTTCTTGACGAAATTTCTCTCATCAGTAGATCCAGCCACGATCAGTGGGAAATAGTTTATATACCGCTCATCCACTGCCTGCTTGTCATGCCAGGCAAGGCATGCGATCAGCGCATATGATGTACGCTTGACGAATTCACCTTCGCGGGTAGACCACTCGAAGATTTTATTCTCAGCCAGGGGGGTTTTTTCGAACAGGTTCATGCACACCTGGTCGCAAATGTCCCAGGAGTTGATGTCAACCACCCAGTCTTCCATTTGCTCCCCAGTTAATTTGTCTGGTTCAGCAATCATGCCTGCCACTATCATCCCTTCGGGAACCCCAGTGTCCCACAGGTCAAGCGCCAGCTGGTGGTTCTTGCCCACTGACTTGGCGATTTTACGCATATCTGGCACGGAAACCCCCATGCGCTGATCTCCAACGATGGCAAACCTGGCCATGCCATCGATATTTTCAGCCTTGGCTTTGGACTGCAGCTCACCCATTACTTCTTCTACTGTAATCAATTCTTCCTCCTGCTAGATTTTCGAAAGATTCTGTACTCAGATCAATTGGATCGATCCCTTATGGGGTTAAGTATCCTCATCCCATTTGGTCATCTGATGACAGCTACTGCCTCTTTAATATCCTCGGCGATCATCCTGCGCTTGCTCTTCTCGATTCCAAAGCTGGGACCTACCTGCAAATAGGAGGGGAATAAACGCATATTTCTGAACGAGTACTTCTCACCACGAATTTTATAGGTGGGACCAGCCGGGATCACCCTTCCTTCACCAGCTCGCCTGGCAATATAATTTATGGATTTTATCGCTACGTCTCCCATCAGCATGATCACTTGGATATTGGGGAACAGCCCGATTTCTTTTTCCAGGATCGAGGAACATTCATTGATCGTTCCCGCTTTGATACCATAACCTGTCTTGGCGCATTTCACCGCGCTGGTCATATAAATTCCAATCCCGAGCAGCTCGCTGAACGAATCCACATCTACACCGGCCTGCATGAAGGCTTCCACAGAAGTACGTTCATAGGCTGCCACGCCACTTGCGTAGTAATAATCACTCGAGTTTGCTGGGGCAGCTTCAGAAATCATCAGCATGGAGATCAGCTGCGGGTCGAGACTGACACACGGAATAACATATCCATCATGACGTACATCCGGGCAAGGAAACCTGGTGCAGGAGATTTGTTCATCAATATTCATAGCGTTTGCCTATATTATCGCTCTCTCCAGGTGCTGTAGACAAATGGAATGCTGAATAAATTAATCGGTGTGGTCAATTTTATAGCTGATCGCCGAATAAATCTCCCCCATAAAGCTGCTCGGCACCCTTTCCAGGAGACGAGTGCCTTCAAAACCAATCTGCTCTGCCAACGAACGCCAAGAGCTAAAAGAAAGTGGGAATGGAACCCAGGTATTACCCCGGTCAGAATTGTATTCCACCAGGATCAAACTCCCTCCAGGGAGCAGACAATCGTGGATCAAGTTAAGAACTGCTGCCTTGTCGTCATGATAATGAAGCGTGTTCGCCATCACCACCCCGTTCAATGCAGGTAGGAGTAATGGCTGCCTGTAATCTTTGTTCACATAGTGGACTGCCGGCTGGTTGTCGGAGAATCTTTTCTGGATTGCCCGGGATTGGTCACGCAGTGCGCCCTTGTCATTATCTACAGAATAAATCGTACCTTCAGGACCGATTAATTCCACCAGTGCTAAGGTGAATGCACCTCTCCCCGATCCAAGGTCTGCCCAGATTCCTCCAGGCGAGGAGATGCCACCCCGTAACAATCGTACATGGTCTTGATGATCCATCACAGCTTAATGAGTATTAGTTTGTGAAAGGTAAAGAACTTCTTGAATATAGGTATTCTGGGAACTGGAATTTTCCGCCTGGATCATACCACTAGCGAAAGAAATAAAAAAAGCCGGACGTGAGGGGGCACGTCCGGCTATCTAAGGAGGGCCACCGGCACTATCTCCGGTGACGAGACACCTGAATACCAGTAAAAGGGAGGGCAGATGTCATAATATATATTACACCAATTTGGTCCAATTTGCATTAATTATTTATTAGAATCGTCATTCTCAGCCTCTCCATCCGCTTCATCCATGCCAAATATATCCATCCACTCATCAACTTCATCTGGACTGAGCTTTGTCTCATGTTCTGACAATTGTTGAGATCTGCCCGCCATGACCACATTCAACTGCTGGGCAAATTCTTCAACCTGCATGGATTTCGCCCTTGCGGCGCGGGCGCTGGCTCGGACTTCACGGTCGGAACTGACAACCGTCCAGTTGCGCGCCTCACCCCCCAGGCGCTGCAGCTTCCCCTGGATCGCCTGATCGGCGGTGCGGCCCTGGCGAATAAATCGCGCTACCACACACCCAAAAGTGCGCGCTCCCGCGCTGCCGGCTGGTGCATTGTCGAAATATACCTCTACCTGCTTTGCTTTAATCCGGCAGAAATCTTGCAACAGTTTGACCAACTGCAGCTCATCGTCCACATCCTCCAGGCGCAACCCTGAAACCTTAGGTATTAGGTTATGTCCATCAATGATATACGGCATCTGAATATCTGCTCCACCTGCTCGAGAAATCCCAACCAGGATTTAATTGTCAATTTTCGATCATGAATTGCTGGGCACAATTACCTTATCATAATACGAACCAGCTGGAAATATTTAACCTCAGTGCTGAGAACTTATGCTATGATCTGGGGCGTATTCTGGTCACAGTTCAAATTCTTCATCATGTGCACTTCATTTAGTGTAAAAATACATATCTCATGAGACATTGGAAGCGCTTATTTTACTACCTGGTGATTAATGTGCTGGTGTCCGCCTGTACTGTGGTCACAGTGCTTTATCTCTGGCAAAATTACCAATCAGAAATCCCATTCTTAAATCAAGTCAATCCCCTGGCAATGATCACGCCGTTATCTCCCAAAGCTTTGTTCCCAGGTTATGGGTCTCCGTCTGAGACACCAGAAGCGACAGCAGCTGTGGTACTTGCTACTGAAAATCCAATCCAGGCAGAACCAGCTGAAACCCAGATGGCTGAATTGACATATTCTGTTGAGACTGGGGATACCCTGGGTGCGATCGCGGTCAAATTTAATATCACCGTAGCTGAGATACTAGACGCCAACGAAATCCCTAATCCGGACTCATTGGTGATCGGCCAGGTGCTGATCATCCGCAGGCCGTTGGTCGCACTTTCCACCCATACAGCCCTGCCACCCGATGAGATCGAAGCTGATCTTGAATCAACTGCAGCTGCACCAACCAATACTCCCGAACCCCTGACCGGTGAATCGCGCGTGCTGATTGACAGTATTATTGGGGTTGGTGACCTGGCGTCTGAGCGGGTGTTCTTGAAACGTGTTGGACCGGGTGAGATTTCTCTTACCGGTTGGACGCTGGTAGCTGACAATGGTGATGATTTCACATTCCCACAATTAACCCTGTTTGAGAATGGGGCAGTATTTATCCACACCCGGGAAGGTCAAACAACAGCTGTAGCTTTGTATTGGGAATTAGATCACGCCGTGTGGAGCTCAGGGGATACGGTGGTCTTAATTGATGATCAGGGGGATGTACACAATTCTTTCCAAATCCCGTAAGATAAATCTTTTGTTTGAAGAGAAATAACAAGAATTCAGCTGCTTCATACGCATAAAGCAGTAAAAATACCCTACATAACCACCCATCTAATAACTATCTTCTCCGATGCCGAAATATTCTATTGATGAAATCATCCGACAGGCAATTAAGGAGGGCAAGTTTGATGACCTGCCTGGCAAAGGTAAACCGTTAAATCTTGAACGAAATCCCCACCAGGATCCAGAATGGCGCGTCGCTCACCACCTGCTCAAATCAGGAGGATTTTCACTGCCGTGGATAGAGCGGTTGGGTGAAATAGACGAAGAACTCGGGGGGGCTCGCAGTTCTCTTGCCATATCTTGGGACTGGCAGCAGAATGAGCATAGAGATGAATTAGACCAGGAAGAATGGCAGGCTTCGATCGACCTGTTCGAGGATCGAGTCCAAACTATCAACGAGAAGATCAGGGCATATAACCTGGAGGTTCCAAGTCCCAGGTTTCAAGTTCCCCTTGTGGATATAGACCAGGAACTTGCCCAGGTTATGAACAATGGGGATTCTTAGGGGGAGAGTTGCTATACTCAGCGGCATCTGATAAACTACCTTCCAAAGGAGACTGAATGCCCCAGGCACTGTACAGAAAATGGCGCCCACGCCAGTGGGAATCTGTTATCGGTCAGGATCATATCATCCAGACCCTGCGCAACGCGGTTTCCAGTGACAAAGTCGTTCATGCCTATCTTTTTTCCGGTCCGCGCGGTACGGGAAAAACTACCACCGCACGTTTGCTGGCAAAAGCGGTTAACTGCCTCGACCCCGACCTCTCAATTCGACCGTGCAACCAATGTGATCACTGCCAGGCGCTGAATGAAGGCCGCTTCCTGGATCTGATTGAAATCGACGCAGCCTCCAACACCAGCGTGGACGATGTGCGTGATCTGCGCGAAAAAATCAACTTTTCACCCAATCTCGGCCGCTACAAGGTGTATGTGATCGATGAAGTGCACATGCTCTCAAACGCGGCTTTCAACGCCTTGTTGAAAACACTGGAAGAACCTCCGGGGCACGCGATTTTCATCCTGGCTACCACCGAAGCCCATAAAATACCTGCCACGGTGCTTTCCCGCTGCCAGCGGCACGAATTCAGGCGTATAAAGGTGTCCGATATCGTCACAAACTTGAGTCAGCTGGCTGAGAATGAGAATCTCGATGTACCGGAAGAAGTGCTCGAGTTAATCGCCCGCCAATCCACCGGAAGCTTGAGGGACGCCATATCACTGCTGGACCAGCTCTCCTCCACCGGCGAGATGGTCGACCTCGCATTAGCCCAAACCGTGCTCGGCACGGCCACCAGCCAGGCTGTAATGGAAGTGATTACTGCTCTGCTGGCTTGCGCCCCACCCGCTGGATTGGAACAGATTCACCGCGCCCTGGACGCAGGAAGTGATGTGCGCGAGTTGGCGCGTCAAATCGTCAGCTACCTGCGCAGGATATTACTGATTCAAATGGGTGCCGCCGATCCAGGTGGTGAAACGCCTGAAGTTGAAAAGATAATGAAGGAACAGGCGGGGCAAATAACAACCCCGGATTTAATCAGTGTAATTCGCATCTTCAACAAAGTTGCTGTGGATACACGCTCCAAATGGCATCCGGGTTTGCCGCTGGAGATCGCATTTTTAGAAGCCTGTGAAATCCTTGGCGAGGAAAGTACCGTCCCTGAGAAAGCAAATCCAAGTCCAAGTCCAGCTCCAAAACCAAAAAAAAGCTCATCCCGCACGGTGACACCTCAACCAAAAGCTGAGCCGAGCAAATCGGTGAAAGACCCGGCTCCCGCCAGTGATGATCGCATTGCCTCGAAGATCAACCAGAATTGGCCGCAGGTGCTAACCATGGTGCGCAAGGAACTACCTAATCTGTATGGATTGTTGAACTCCTGCCAGTCTCGCCATTCCACCGGCAGTGTCCTGGTGCTGGGTTTTGCATCAGATATTCTCAAGAACCAGATGGCGAAACGCGAGAATACAGAGATCGTCGAGCGGGTTGTCTCCGATTTAGTGGGAACCCAGATCGAAGTTCGAAGTGCGATTACAACAGCTAAGAATACAGACATTCCCTCCGAGGTGGATGATGACGGCATGGTGGCATCCGCTCTGCGGGATATGGGTGGGGAAATAGTCGACATCCAGTAGCAGTATCATACAAGGAGTTAGTTATGGCGAAAGGATTTAAGAGCCCCCAAGGGGGAAACATGATGCAGCAGCTGCAAAAACTACAGCAGCAGATTGAAACTACCCAGGCCGAGCTGGCTGAGGAGACTGTGACAGCCACCGTCGGTGGCGGCGCGATAAAGATCGAGGTAACCGGGGACCAGCGCTGTAAATCGGTTGAAATCGACGCTTCCCTGCTGGAAGAAAGTGATGTTGAAATGCTGCAGGACTTGCTTTTAACGGCGATCAACTCAGGTTTAGATCAATCCCGCGAAATGGCTGCAGAGCGCCTGGGACCCCTGGCAAGTGGTTTACCGCTCTAATTGGCCCCTCCGTGATCCTACTCCCCACGCCCATCCAGGATCTGATTAACGCCTTTTCCCGCTTACCGGGCATCGGGCCAAAGACAGCTTCGCGGTTAACTTTTTACCTGCTCACTGCTCCAGATGAACTGTCTCAAGACCTGGCTTCCGCATTGGGCGATCTGAAATCAAAAACCACCTACTGCCAGACATGTTTTAACATCACCGATGCCGGTTTGATGCAGTGTGAAATTTGCACCAATCAAGATCGTGAACAGGGAGTTCTGTGTGTGGTGGAAGAACCCCTGGATGTGTTGGCGATTGAACGCACCCATGGATACCAGGGGCGTTACCATGTCCTACAGGGGGTTTTATCTCCCATCGAAGGTATAAGTCCAGAGGATTTAAAAATTCGAGAATTGGTCAGCCGCGTTTCTGAAGGGGAAATTAGCGAAATCATCTTAGCAACAAATCCCAGCATGGAAGGTGACGCAACTGCCATGTACCTGCGCCAGCAGCTGGCTCCCCTGGGTGTCCACATAACCCGCCTGGCGCGCGGTCTGCCTGTTGGGGGTGATTTGGAATATGCCGACCAGCACACTTTGCTGAGAGCCTTGACTGGGCGGCAGGAAATGGAGAACTGATGCCCAGAAATCGTCATTATCATTAGCGTCGTACTTCAAGAAGTGCGGCGTTTTTTGATCAAGAAACCAGTAGAAGATCGATATGATTGGCACAGCAATCTCCTGGGAATTGAATAATCTGGAAAGTCAAATAAAATATTAATTCAGAAATTACTCAGGTCAATATTCAGGTTGAACATTATGAACCCTTGGAAAGTAATATCAGCAGTAGATGTTGAATCAATCCACCAGGCTACGCTGCGCGTATTAAGTGAAGTGGGGATCCTGCTCTCACATATGGAAGTTAAGGAGCTGCTTTTGGATGCGGGTGCCACCCAAAAAGATGATCGTGTCCTGCTGTCACCAGAGCTGGTTGAGGCAGCTATCGCCAGCTGTACAAAGAAAATTTCCACCACAGGCCGCAATGCCGAAGAAATTGTATTGGGGGATGGCACACTGCAGTGGCACAACCTGGGGGGAGCCAGGGACGTGTTTGAGCCAATATCCGGCCAATTACGACCGGCCAACATCCAGGATGTCAGGGATAGTACACGGTTATTAGATGCCCTGGACCAGGCGACAACAATCACACCTTTCTTCACCCCACAAGATGTTCCTGGAGATATCTTAGGCATAGCCATGTACCGCTATGCCATACCACACACAACCAAACCCCTGCATGGGCCGGGAGTTCAAACTGCACAGGAAGTTAAATACATCGCCAGGATGGCAGAAGTTATCGGACCGGTAGAAAGCGTCCTGACGATGAGCGTATCCCCGGTCAGTCCGCTGAACTTTCCAGGCGGTCTGGTCGAATCGATCGCCGAAATCGCCCGCTCTGGTATTCCCTTTGGCCCCCTCCCCTGCCCGACCGCGGGAACGACCGCCCCATTTTCGCTGGCAGGTGCGCTGACCCAGCAAAATGCTGAGGTGCTCGCTAGTATTGTTATTGTGCAGCTGATAAATCCGGGGCTGCCTGTGATCTATTGTGGGCGCTTGGCGATGATGGAACCCCGCACTGGCAGCTCGGTATGGGGAGGAGTAGAGCTGGGTATCGCCTCTGCAGCGACGGTGCAAATTGGTCACCACTATGATTTACCGGTCAATGTATATGGTTTCTCAACCAATGCGCACACCCTCGATATCCAAAGCGGCTATGAGAGGACTTTCAATGCGGTGCTTCCCGCGCTGGCGGGTGCAGATGAACTGTCCGGGATCGGGGAAATGGAGGCCGGGGTTTCTGGTTCTTATGCCCAAATGGTTTGTGACAACGAGATCGCTGGAAGTGTCCGCCGGGTGCTGCGCGGCATTTCGGTAAACCAGGATTCCTTGGCTGTAGATGTGATTGATAAGGTGATGAATGGATCGCGCAACTTCCTCGCTGAAGCGCACTCAATTAAATACCTGCGCGCAGGAGAGATTCAGTTGGCTGAGCTGAGTGAGCGCCGCCCGTTTGCCGAATGGGAGCGCTCCGGCCGTCAAGGTCTGGCGGAAAATGCCCAGGCAGAAGCCGAACGAATCCTCGCCGAGCATGAAGTGCCGCCCCTGGAAGATGCCCAGCAGAAGGAGCTAGAAAAAGTCATGCAAGCTGCGACAAATGAGTTAGTGCATTGAGGGTTTCTAACAAAGACGGGATTTTGAACCTCATGCGCATTAACCAAGATCCAAATATATAATTATTGTGTAGTGATGAAAGGAGGTGCAACAAAGAACAACAAAAACGTAAAACCTGATCTGGTCAACCAAGGCTCACAAGCCTGACATGTTTTTCGCTACTAATCTAAGGAGGAAGAAAAATGAAGAACAAATGGCTGCTCTTTTTACTATCCTTTCTGATTGTCCTATCACTAGTCTTATCTGCCTGTGCTTCTACGGCGACCGAAGCACCTGCTGTCGAAGAACCAGCTGCTGAAGAACCCGCTGCCGAAGAACCCGTTGCCGAAGAACCAGCCGAGCCCAAGACCGCCACGATGACCTTCTTCGAGGAGCCCGATACATTGAGTGAACTATACTCATCGATGTGGTTTGCACAGCTGGCTTTCGACCTGACGCAGTTGAGTTTCTGGCGGTTCGATGACGAAGGCAATGTCAACCTGGAGCTGGCGGCGGAATTTCCGACGGTCGAGAATGGCCTCATCTCGGAGGACGGCCTGACCATCACGATTCCCTTGAGGGAAGGCACAGTGTGGAGCGATGGCACGCCAGTCACCGCCCATGACTACATCTTCACCACCAAAATGATCATGGCCGAGGGGAATGCTGTTCAAACACGCTATCCAAACGACACATTTGTAGAGAGCGTCACCGCCCTGGATGACTACACAGTCGAGATCGTGATGAACGATCCTTATGTTGGTTGGTCTGTCGGTCTTAATTGGAACTTCCTACCCGAGCATGTCCTGGGGCCGGTTTTCGAAGCGGAGGGCACGATCGACAATGCCGATTGGAACCGCGATCAATCCGTCACCAACGGTCCCTTTAAGCTCAAGGAATGGGAAGCTGCCAGCCACCTGATCCTGGAAGCCAACGACGATTACTGGCGCGGCCGGCCCACACTCGACCAGCTCTTCATCCGCATCGTGCCAGACGACGAAGCCCAGATGGCGACCATCAAAGCGGGCGATACCGATATCGGTGTCTTTATGACCGCAGCAGACAAACCGGATATCGATGAACTGCCGGAGGTTGAGCTGATTGGCGTTTCCGGTGGGTATGTGGAAACCTGGTGGTTCAACATCATCTCCGAGGAGCTGGCCGCTGAAAACGATCTCAAACCTGGTCATGTGGCGCTGCAAGATAAAATGGTGCGCCGGGCGATCGTGATGGGTTTTGACCGCCAGGGGCTGATCGACAGCCTGTTCTATGGTCTTTACCGCATCCCGGGCACTTTCTGGTACGACACACCATACGAGGATGCATCCATCGAGCCCTGGCCTTACGATCCCGAAGGTGCGATAGCGATGCTGGATGAGGCTGGCTGGGTGGATACCATCGGCGACGGCACTCGCGATAAAGATGGCGTGGAACTTGTCATCCAGTATTCCACCACGGCTGGCAACGAGCTGCGTGAGTCAACCGGTCTCGTATTCCAGCAGAGCATGGCCGAAATCGGCATCGGAGTTGAAATCCTTAACTACTCCTATGATGTGATGTGGAACGGCTATGGCGATGATGGTCCTGCTGCCCTGGGTGAATATGACATCGCTGAATGGTCCGATGCGCCTTGGGACTTCCCGGACCCCAACACAGCTCACTGGCTCTGTGATGAGATTCCCTCAGCCGATTATCCCGCCGGAGGCAACTGGCAGGGTGTCTGCTTTGAAGAATTGGATGAGTTATTCGCCCAGCAGGCCGTGACCGTCGACCAGCAGGCGCGCATCGAGCTGTTCCACCAGATTGAGAGCATCATGCACGACGAGATGTTCTGGATGGGCGTGCGTACAGACACGGATTT
>PVMK01122465.1_pt1 | contig 24620 bp, 21 predicted proteins | sample 1853481 | NCBI WGS metagenome assembly PVMK01 (sample SAMN08533507, study PRJNA380276) | Marine sediment metagenome, whole genome shotgun sequencing project.
GTGCCGAAGGCCGGACTTGAACCGGCACGGCTTGTGGCCACTACCCCCTCAAGATAGCGTGTCTACCAAATTCCACCACTTCGGCACGTTTAAAAAAACCCGATAATTTCTACTCTGCCTGTTTGGCCGGCTGTGCATCGCCGCTTCCGGTTGCCGGCGATGTGGTTGCCGGCGCGGTGGCGGCCCCGGGTGCCGCCTGACTCTCAATGGGCACCGGTGTGCCGGTCACCACCGATTCTCCGGTGCGATGACTGGACAGGTAAGCAAGCCCCAGTGAAGTGACCATGAAAATAATGGCTGCCGCGGTGGTGGCTTTGCTTAGAAATGTAGATGCACCGGTGCTGCCGAACAGGGTCTGGCTGGAACCGCCACCGAAAGCTGCTCCCATGTCTGCTCCTTTTCCTGTTTGGAGCAAAACGATCATGACCAGTGCAATACTTACGAAAATATGGATGATGAGAAGTAATATCGACATAGTAAATTTTTCCAAAAATGATTTGAAATCGGAAATCGGAATGTGGAATCATTTGAATTCGGAATTGGGAATGCGGAATTCGGAATTCTTAAAAATGAAATAATTAGAAAAAATTCTTGAATCCCTTAATTTCTGAATTCCTAAATTGATTCTCCTGAATCCCTGATTTTTTATCCGTGTTTATCCGTGAAAATCTGTGTCCTTGATAATCTATTTAAAATTTAGCGATCCGGCTGAAAGATACCGCATCGAGGCTCGCCCCGCCTACCAGCGCACCGTCAATATCCGGCATTTGCATGAGTTGAGTGATATTGTCGGGTTTAACGCTGCCCCCATACAAGATTCTAACGGCGTTGGAGAGGTCGGCGCCGAAATCCGTCTCAACCAAAGACCGGATATACTGATGGACCTCCTGGGCCTGATCCCTGGTGGCTGTCTTTCCGGTGCCGATGGCCCAGACCGGCTCATAGGCAATCACAAGGGTGCCCAAATTGTCTGCAAGATGTCCTTCTAACCCCTTTTTCACCTGTTTGTCAAGCACAGAAAATGTTTGGCCGGCGGTGCGTTCGGCTTCCGTTTCGCCCACGCAAAAAACCGGAATCAGCTGTGCATCGATGGCCGCCCGGATTCTTTTGTTAACGGTTTCATCGGTTTCACCAAAAAGCTGACGCCTTTCCGAATGGCCGATGATCACATATTGACATCCGGCAGATACCAGCATTGCCGCGGATATTTCCCCGGTATAAGCCCCCTCTTTTTCCCAATGTAAATTTTGGGCTCCCAGTCCCACCCGGCTATTCTTTACAACCTGTGAAACCGGATCAAGGGCGGTGAACACCGGTGCAATCATGATATCCACCTCCATGGTGTCTGCAACCAGCTTGACAAGCTCGTCTGCTGTTTCAACAGCTTCTGAAGATGTTTTATGCATCTTCCAGTTTCCGGCAATAAGCGGCGTACGGGTGTTCATTGAGCTATTCCTTTTTTTTATTAATTGTTAAGTTATAAGTCCCGAATCTGAGAAAATGGCTAACGGTGCATGGCATACGGCTCAAGGCACTATGCTCATGCGAGAGGCGTACGGTATAAGGCAAAGCGAAGTAGGAAAGTGGAATTCGGATTTCGGAATGAAAAGAATTAAATAATAAATTGATCGAATTATTCCACTATCTAAACAAACACTCGTTCAGTCCTCACTTCATCTCACCTTCCCACCTTCTCAACCTCCCACCTTCTGTTCTCTGTCCTCTGACTTCCGTCTTCTGACCTCTGACTTCCGTCCTCTGACCTCTTTCCTCTGTTTCCTACAATTCCGCGCCTACCATCGCCGCCAGATCCACCATCCGACAGGAATACCCGGTCTCATTGTCATACCAGGAAAGCACTTTGACCATGTCGCCGACAACGTAGGTGGTGGGCGCATCCACGATGGAGGACAAGGATGATCCGTTAAAATCAGTTGAGACCAAGGGAGCATCACTATATCCCAGAATACCGGACAGGGTTTCTTCGGATGCCTGCTTTAAGGCCTGGTTTACTTCCGAAACGGTCACATCTGATTTATCAACGGTTACAACCAAATCGACGATGGAGACATTGGGTGTGGGGACCCGGATGGCAAGGCCGTTGAGCTTACCTGAAAGCTCAGGAAGTACCAGGGCAACGGCTTTGGCGGCACCGGTGGTGGTGGGTATCATTGAAAGTGCCGCCGCCCGGGCCCGGCGCAGGTCTTTGTGGGGAAAGTCAAGCAAACGCTGGTCCCCCGTATAAGAGTGGATGGTGGTCATCAACCCCTGCTGAAGACCGAAATTTTCGAGCAGTACCTTGGCTACCGGCGCCAGACAGTTGGTGGTGCACGAAGCGTTGGAGATGATATGGTGCTGGCGAGGATCATACTGGTTGGAGTTAACCCCCATGACAATGGTGATATCCGGATCACCGGCAGGTGCGGAGATGATAACTTTGCGGGCACCGGCTGTGAGATGTCTGGCGGCACCCTCTCTATCCCTAAAAATTCCGGTACTTTCGGCCACAATGTCCACTCCAAGATCGCCCCAACCAATTTTTTCCGGGTCTTTCACGGACCTGATTGCAATCGGTTTGCCGCCGATCTCGATGCTGTCTTCCTTGGCGGTAACCTCCTCATCCAGCCGGCCGTGGACGGAGTCATATTTCAATAAATAGGCCATCGTCGCCGAATCGGTCAGATCATTGATCGCCACAACCTCCACATCGGGATGATTCAGAGAGGCTCGCAATACCATCCGTCCGATTCTACCAAAACCATTGATTCCAAGTTTTATACTCATTTATCCCCCTTCATATTTTGTTAATAGTTCATCCACTAAGACACTAAACTTTTTCCGAGACGAGGCACGGAAAAAATGGTTTAACTCCGCTTGTTGCCTTTTAAAATTCCGCTGGCCAGGGATATACTTTTTTTACCGAAAGATTCCAGGTTTGCCGCAAGTTCATCGAGTTTCTTTTTTTCCCGCATACTTGCAGCCTGGATCATAATCGGGAGGTTGACACCGGACAACACCTCGATGCGACCTTCCTCAAGAAATGAGTAACTTAAGTTAGAGGGGGTGCCCCCGAACATATCCGTCAGAATAAGGACGCCTTCCTGCCTATTGACATTTTTTATTCCCTGGGAAATTTTGTTGCGTAATTTTTCAGCGTTTTCATTCAAGTCAATGGAAACCGATTCGAGTGCTTCGGGTCGGCTGCCGATAATAAACTCAGCCGCCTCTATCAACGCCTCTCCAAGTTTGCAATGTGTTACAATAACAATACCGATCATAAATCACCACACAAATAATATATTTTGAATTGTCGGGATATCTCTGATCTATACAGGCTGGGTTCGGTCGCGGTGATTAAGTTCCACTGTTTTGACCATGGCATGAATATGCTGGTATATCGTCCTGGCAATGGTCACGGATCGATGCCGACCACCGGTACATCCAATTGCAATGGTTAAATAGGCCTTCCCCTCTTTTTCGTACAGCGGGATTAAATAGTCAAGAAGATCCTGATATCTTTTAAGAAAATCACGAGTTTCATCATGGTTCAAGACGAAATCCCGGATCTCTTGTGTTTCTCCATCGAGCTCTTTTAAATCCGGAATAAAATATGGGTTTGCCAGAAACCGCACATCCATGATCAAATCGGCATCATAGGGAATGCCGTACTTGAAACCGAAGGAGAGAACATTGATCTGCATCGGTACAAGTTCTCTACTTCTTTGGGCACTATCGAGAATCTTGGCCTTGAGCTCATGAACATTAAACTTAGAGGTGTTAATTACCCGATCTGCAGCCGATCTCAAGTCTTCCAGCTGTTTTTTTTCCGCCCGAATACCGTCCAGCAGGCTCTTTTCCGGTGAGAGAGGATGCTGCCTGCGTGTTGTGCTGTACCGCTGGAGCAGAATTTTTTCTTCAGCTTCCAGGAAGAGGATTTCGAAATGATATCCTTTTTGCTTAAGCTCATGGAAGACGGCGCTATATTTGGCAAGAAAGCTTTTCTCGCGCAAATCCATTGCCAGGGCGATTCCTGTAATTTCAGAATCGGGTTCCATCGGCATTTCCAGAAATTTCGGCAGAAGACCCACCGGCATGTTATCGATGCAGTAAAATCCGGTATCCTCCAGCGCGGCCATGGCCGTACTCTTTCCAGAGCCTGAAAGTCCTGTAATTATGAGTATCGTTATATTTTTCACATCATATCTGGAAGACTATACAGCTAAAATTCTTCATCCTCCTCTTTAATAATGCCTAATATTTCGTCGCCGTCAGCAGCCGCCAACAGCCTGCTTTTGAACAGATCGTTTTTTAGGATACGTGAAATTCGGGCCAGCAGTTTCAGGTGAAGACCCGTGGAGTTTTCCGGCGTGACCAGGATAAAAAAGATGTGAGTCGGCCGGCCGTCCAGGGATTCAAAATCGACACCCTTTCGACTCAGGCCAAATCCGAGAACAAGTGATTCGAGATTTTTCATCTTCCCGTGGGGAATGCCGATCCCGCCGCCAATGCCGGTGCTTCCGAGCCGTTCTCTTTCCATGAGGACCTTGGTCAGATCCTGCTGGCTGACACCGGCTATTTCAGCCACCGGAACCACGAGTTCTTCCAGGATTCCTTTTTTGTTCCGGGCTTTTAGATCGGGTAAAATGGATTTTCTATCTAATACGTCGCAAATTTTCATGTTATCCATACCATACAGCAGTCCGCATATGAGATACAAATCGACGAAACGCTAACTATAATCACGAACTGGGCTGAATCAAGCCGTAGTGACCATCTTTGCGTCGATACAACACATTTATCTGATTGGATCTGGCATTGGTGAACACCAGGAAATTGTCCTCAATCAAGTCCATCTGCAATACAGCTTCTTCAACATCCATCGGTTTATATTCTATATTTCTGATTTTTACCTGTCTTTCACCTTCATCTTCCGGCAGATTTTCCGCCTCATCGAGAATGGAGCGACTGCGGTTTTTGGCAGCAGAGCGGCGCTCTCTTATTTTTTCTTTATTTTTTTTAATTTGTTTTTCAAGCTTATCCAACGCCATGTCGATGGCGGAATACATGTCAATGGTTTCTTCTTTGCCGTTTATATTAAGCTTGTCGCCGGCGATGTTGATTTCAGCGATGTGTCGAAATTTCTCGACCGCAAGGACAACATTGGCTTCGGCTGGATTGTCAAGGAATTTGTCGAAGCGATCCAGTTTGTCGCTCACATATGCTTTCAGATGTTCAGAAGGATCAAGATTCTTGAAGGTTACGGATGTTTGCATATTCTATGCTCTCCCTAAATTTGTTTGCGTTTATTAGATGGCAATACTTTCAACATCTCACGATATTTGGCAACGGTCCTGCGCGCAATGTGAATGTGATCTTCTTTCAATATCTGAGCAATCTTATCATCACTGTAAGGCTTTTTCTGATCTTCGCCTGCAATGATTTGTCTGATTTTATCCTGAACGCTGGCAGAAGCAATCGACCCGCCCTGGGACCGTCTAATAGAGCTATTGAAAAAATATTTCAACTCAAAAATACCCTGGGGGGTAAAGGCATATTTGTTGGTGGTGACCCGGCTGATGGTGGATTCATGCATTTGAATGTCCTGGGCCACGTCTCTGAGCACCATGGGCTTAAGATAGGCAATGCCTTTGTCAAAAAATTCCCGCTGGAAGGCCAAAATGCTCTCCATCACCCGGTAAATGGTTTTTTGACGTTGATGAATGCTTTTGATAAGCCAGGCGGCTGATCTCATTTTATCATGGATGTAATCTTCGGCCTCCCCGGAAATATTTTTGCCGCGCGAAATAGAGCTTTTGTAAAAGGAGTTCACACGCAGTTTCGGCATGCCGTCGTCATTGAGCATGATGACGAATTCATTTTCAAGTTTATAGACGTAGATATCCGGATTGATATACTGCGGTGTTTCATCACTGAATTGTCTGCCGGGTTTGGGTTCCAGGCTTTTGATGACATTAATCGCTGAAACAACCTCATCCATGCTCTTTTTGAGGGCCTTGCAGACAGCCTTGTAATTTTTCTTTTCCAGATCAGACAGATGATTGGTAATGATGTCGATCACAATGGTGTCATCCAGGCCCAGGAATTTTGCCTGAATCAGCAAACATTCACTCAGGTCTCTGGCGCCGACTCCGATGGGATCAAAGGTTTGAATAATTGATAGAATTTCCTCGATCTTTTCAGGCGGTGAACCACTGGTATGCGCAATTTCTTCAACCGACGCATCCAGGTAGCCATCCTTATTCAGATTGCCAATGAGAAGGCTGACGATCCGCTCTTCTTCCTGCTCCGGTTTGGTCATTAAAAATTGCCACAGCAAATGATCATTTAATGATTCATGGCTGGCGATGAAGGACTCATACCTCGGTGTGTCCCTTTCTTCCGACTCATAATGAACTCTTCCGGGGGTGCTATACTCATCCAGATAGTTGCTCCAGTCAATATCCTCCTGGATTTTGTCCTCTATGGTAACTTCTTTAACCTCAGAGCTTTCGGTGGTTGCGGCCTCCGTTTGGTCGGTCGATTGCTCGGCGGAAGTGCTTTCCGGAACCTCCTCCAGGGCCGGATTTTCCTCCAGCTCCGTTTGAATCGTATCCATGAGCTCCAGCCTGGACAACTGCAACAACTTGATCGCCATTTGAAGCTGGGGCGTCATGATGAGCTGCTGGGTCAGTTTGAGTTGTTGTCGTAGTTCAAGTGCCATTTTATCCGTTGGTGTTGTTTTTTATGTGTTTTTCCCAATATCCTAAAATTAAAGTAGGCCCAATAATGCAATTTGAGTGCCAGAAATGACAAATTATTTTTATTTTAGTTTAAACGCTTAAGAATTGCAACCATATTCACACGCCGAACAGGGCCCCGTCACTTAAGCAGTAGCTATTTGATTTTACGAAAGTTGCCTGCTTAATGAAAATCATGAAAATTCCAAGCACCAAAAACCAAATCTCAAACAAATCCCAATGACCCAAATTTAAAATTCCAAACAAATAGTCCATCGACAGTTGTGCCCAACGGCATCATTACCGGCAGACCAGGGTTTGTGAAGCGATGCGATACAACTCTGATGAATGTTTTGATCATTGAATATTGAAATTTGAGATTTGAGATTTATTTGTAATTTGGTGCTTGAGATTTGGGATTTCTTTGCCTTTTTACAGTTATATTGGGCATGGGCTATCAGCGCACTCCCCTACCCGGGATTGCCGCAAAATCCCGCGAGACTGTGGCGACAACATTTCCCTTTAGAACAACTTTGTCGGCGTTTAAATCATATTCGGCGGATTCCGCCGTGAGTTCGCCGCCATGTCCCAAAATCCGGATCGATTCGTCGCAAATAATGATACGCCGGTCGTGTTCGTAGTTCAGATGTTCGGTCTTCATCCGATACTCTTCATTTCTTATCACAACATTACCTGAGAATTCAATGTCATTTGTATCGGTTTGCAATATTCCCTGATCGGCTTTCAGGTAAACTTCACGATTGTCTTCAAGAAAATAGATAACCGACAGGTTTTTTAATTCGACTTTTTTTTCGGCTTCCATGTAATTAGCGGAATCGGCCTCCAGACTCCATTCTTTTTTGCCGTCGCGGGTGCTGGTTTGCCGGATCTTACCCAGTGACAGATTGGCTCCTTCTTTGATGGAGGTAAACAGCAGTTCAGGTGCATTGGAAACCTGCCGGTAGCCGATGAAAACACTCACAATCATACCGACTGTCAACAGGATGACCGCCAATAAAAATATGCTTAATTTTTTGACTTTCTTTTGCCGAAACCGGACCATAATTAACTGTTTATTAGGCCAAAAACTTAACAAATGAGTCAAGTTTCAATAGATTGTGGTGCATAAAACAAACAGATACTGGATGCTCGATGAAATAAAGAAAACTTAACAATTTAAAAATTGAGGGCATAAGATCCCTCTTCCCTATTGCCTATAAAAATGGGGCAAGCGATAGAGATAAGAGATGCTTCGTCATCTTTTTCCAGCATCCAGCATCGCTTCACTATGATTCTGCCGTAATTTTATCCCAAACTCCACGGGCTATCAGCAGCGCTTCGCACACTTCTCTAACCGCTCCACATCCCCCAGCCGCCGAGGTCGTCCAATCCGCTTTTTTGAGGACAATCATATGGGCATCGGCCACGGCAATTGACAACCCAACGCGTCGCATCAGTGGCAGATCAGGCAGATCATCGCCTATGTAGGCTGTGTGTTCGGGGGCAACCCCGGTTTGTTCGACGATTTTTTCAAGTATCTTCGCTTTATCCTGAATACCCTCAAATAACAATCGTATACCAAGGTCACGACAGCGGTGATCAAGGGCCGTGGATTTTCTGCCGGTCACAATGCCGACCTTGATACCGGCCTCCATTGCCAGCTTCAAACCGAGACCGTCTTTCACATTGAAAATTTTCGTTTCACTGCCGTTATCATTGTAAATAATGGCGCCATCGGTGAGCACCCCGTCCACATCCAGCAGCAGCAGTTGGATGCATTTTAACTTTTCCGACAATACGGGATTTTTCATTATTTATACCTATTAGCGCCAAATTGAGGCATTAAAAGATAAAATCAATAAATTAAGATAGATAAAATTCCTTCAATTCCTGAATCCCTCAATCCCTCAATCCCTGAATTAGACCAATCTCCAATTTTCATGCAAGCCCAAGTCACAGCCATTTCCCCAAGCTGAATGACGAGGTCTGAATCCCCAAGCGTCAGCAGCCTTTGGCTAGTGCGTGGATCGATTTAAGCTGGGAGAGCAACTCATAAATGCTATCGAGTTTTAAGGAATTGGGACCGTCGCAGAGCGCTTCGTCCGGATTACTGTGAACTTCCATGAAAATGCCGTCTACCCCCGCTGCCGCCGCAGCTCTGGCCAGCATAGGCGCATATTCCCGCTGCCCTCCGGAGCTTGCACCGGCTCCGCCGGGCAGCTGAACACTGTGGGTGGCATCAAAAATTACCGGATAACCGATTTTGCGCATAATCATAAAAGCGCGAAAATCCACCACCAGGTTATTATAACCAAACATCGTCCCACGCTCGGTTATCAAAATCCGGCGGTTTCCGGCAGAGGTGATTTTTTCCACTACATTGGTAATATCCCAGGGCGCCAGGAACTGTCCTTTTTTGATGTTCACCGGTTTGCCGGTTTTTGCCACTTCAATAATGACATCGGTCTGCCGGCACAAAAAAGCCGGGATCTGGATAATATCAAGTATCCGGGCCGCCCCAGAGATCTCGCTGATGCGATGTACATCTGAAAGGATCGGGATGCCGAATTCTTCTTTAATATCCTTGAGGACCCTGAGCCCGTCGTTTAATCCCGGGCCCCTGAAGGCAGTAGCTGAAGTGCGATTGGCTTTATCATAGGAAGCTTTAAATATTAAAGGCATCTCCAGCTTGGACGTGATCTCCTTGAGAATGCCTGCAATCTGCCGGGTCGTCTCATAATTCTCGATGACGCAGGGGCCGGAAATAAGCACCAGGGGCGACCCGCGGCCGATGACGATATCACCTGTTTTTATTAGATTTGACATATCCGATGCCTCACCCGGGCGAGCCGGAGTAGATACCCGGGTCCAGAGGGCCCGGCACTGGTTTCTCCCTGAAAGGGAGTGTTGTTTTATTACATATAAGTGCCTAAAATGAACTAAAGTGAGCTAAAGTGCCTAAAGTTAAGGAATTCTATCTCATTTTATAAACGACAGAGCGTAGCGATACAACAACTTTAGATCACTTATAACTTTAGTTCACTCCACACTTTGTATTATTTTCAAGGCAGAGCCCATTGTCTCTGACCTGGCCCAGAGGACCAGGTTTTCGATGCTAGAATAAAATTGAATATTGACGATTGATTATTTATGGCATAAATCTATACTTACAACCACTTAACCAATCAACTAATCAACCAATCAACGATATCTGAATCCCGTATTTACCGTGCAACGCGCCGAAAGTCAAGAATCGAAAACAAGCCTTGATTATCAGTAGGCTAACTGTTATTTAAAAGGATTATAGTTTTGGAAAGGAGTTAAAACAATCAATTGAGATCTGACAAAAAACATAGCAAATTTTGGTTAATCACTATCATATGCTTGATGATCGTGCTGCCCGGCGGATGGTTTTTGTGGGACCGTCTGGAGAAAGAAAAACCGGCTATAAACAGAAATTTACTTTCGCCCCATCTGGGTCGGGCTCAGGAATTCACCCTGGCAGTGTCCGACGCCAAAAGTGGTCTGAGAAGGCTCTGGGTCGGCCTTTTAAAGGACGGCCAGGAAACTGTTTTGTACGATGAGAAGTTTCCTTCCGCCGGTCTGTTAAAAGGCGGAACAGTCCATGAGACGTCGGTTAAAATTCGGATAGAGCCGGCGGTACTGGGATTTACCGACGGGGAAGCGATTCTGCGGACGGTTGTATCGGATTATTCATGGCGAGATTGGTGGAAAGGGAACAAAACCTATACTGAAAAAAACGTGGTGATCGATACCCGTCCGCCCGAAATCGAAGTTTTAAGCCGGGCACACAATATCAACCAGGGCGGAGCAGGGCTGGTAATTTTTCGCACTTCTGAAACCTGCTCGCAAAGCGGTGTCCAGGTTGGAGACAGTTTCTATCCGGGCCACCCGGGATTTTTTAAGGACCGCAATGTCTACCTTGCTTTTATTGCACTGGGATACCAACAGGGTACGGATACCGCCATATTTGTAAAAGTCGCCGATTTAGCCGGAAACCGTGCCAAAAGCGGCCTGAACTACCATTTACGGCGCAAAATTTTCAGGAAGGACCGACTCAACATAACGGATGGTTTCTTGAAGCGGAAAATGCCGAATTTTTCTTCACAGATCCCCCGGGATACAAATTTGTCTCTGGTGGACAAGTTTCTTATTATCAACCGGGACCTTCGTGAGGCCAATTATCAGAAAATCGCCGGGGTGTGCCGCAATACCGAACCTAAAATGCACTGGCAGGGTAATTTTCTAAGACTGCCGAAATCCGCCACCCGGGCAAGATTTGCGGATCACCGGACATATATGTACATGGGACGGGAGATCGATCGACAGGTACACATGGGGATTGATCTGGCATCCGTCGCCCGCAGCCCCATACCGGCTGCCAATGCCGGAATTGTAATTTTTGCTGAGACTCTAGGAATTTATGGAAAAACGGTAATCGTGGATCATGGCTTTGGCCTGTTCAGCATGTATGCCCATCTGAGTCACATCGCCATCAAGGTCGGGGATCAATTATCAAAGGGCGCTATTTTGGGCCGAACCGGTGCCACCGGACTGGCGGGCGGTGATCACCTTCACTTCAGCATGCTGATTCATGATACCTTTGTCAATCCTGTCGAGTGGTGGGATACAAATTGGATTCAACATAACGTGTTATCAAAAATAGAGCAGGCCAGATCCGGCTTAGAGCGGGAGTGATGCGGTATGAAAAAATACAAAGTCGGCAAAACCATTCAGGAGATCAATCAAAAAATAAAATCCGGTGACGTCGTTGTCGTCACGGCGGAAGAGATTATCGATATCGTTAAAAACGAAGGGCCTGTCGAAGCTGCGCACCAGGTGGATGTGGTGACCACCGGGACCTTTGCCCCCATGTGTTCGTCGGGTGCGTTCATCAATTTCGGCCATTCGGTCCCCACCATCAAGGCTTCCAGGGTGTGGTTGAATAAAGTTCCGGCTTATGCCGGCGTGGCGGCTGTCGACTGTTATCTCGGGGCAACGGAAACCTGTGAGGATGACCCGCTGAATAAAGTCTATCCCGGGGAATTCAACTATGGGGGCGGTCATGTCATTCAGGACCTGGTCGCCGGAAAAAAGGTCCATCTCAAAGCCACTGCATACGGCACCGACTGTTATCCAAACCGCCTGGTGGAAAAAGAAATATCCTTGAGTACATTGCCCCAGGCAACGCTTTGCAACCCCAGAAATGGATATCAAAATTACAACTGTGCCGTTAATCTCACCAATAAGACAATTTACACTTATATGGGAACATTGAAGCCCAGGGGCGGCAATGCCAATTACTGCTCGGCCGGGCAACTGAGTCCCCTGTTCAATGATCCCTTTTATAAGACCATCGGTCTTGGCACGCGGATCTTTTTGGGCGGCGCAGAGGGTTATGTTACCTGGCACGGTACCCAGCACAAATCCTCGGTCGAAAGGACCCGAAAGGGAGTCCCCGTCTCGCCGGCCGGGACCCTCTGGGTCATGGGGGATATGAAAAAGATGAGTTCACAGTGGCTGGTCGGGGTGAGTATCCAGGGGTACGGCTGTTCACTGGCGGTGGGCCTGGGGATCCCCATTCCCATCTTGAATGAAGAGATAGCGGGCTACACGGCAATATCCGATGAAGACATCTTCACCCAAATCATCGACTACGGCAACGATTATCCCAAAGGCATTTCCAAGAGTCACGGCCAGGTGAGTTATGCCGAACTCAAAAGCGGCTCCATCAAGCTCAATGGAGAAGAGATTCCGACAGTTCCCATGTCCAGTCTGGTCAGGGCCAGAAGGATCGCTGAAATTTTAAAAAATAAGATTGCCCAGGGGAAATTCACCCTTGGAGAGCCGCAGTTTACACTGCCGAGATGATGGATTTAATATTGAAGAATGAAGATTGAAGATTGAAGATTTACGGAACTCGCTTCGCTCGGTCGTTCTGATTATAATTGCAGAATTTAAAACTATATGCGTAAATCAGAAAATCGCTAGATTATCGTATATTTTTGTCATTTTTTGCCAGGGAAACTAGCGTATTTTGTAAGGAGATGGCGAATCCTAAATTTAATTAAAATGGATAGTATGCCTTAAATCATCAATCTTCAATCGACAATATTCAATTATCTAGCATGCCGCCGACCATACGCACCTTCATCGCATTAGAACTGCCGCCATCGGTTATTTCGTTGCTGGAGAAAGTGCAGGAAGATTTAAAATCGATGAGGCTCCGGGCAAAGTGGGTGCGACCGGAAAACATTCATCTGACCTTAAAATTTCTGGGAAATATCAACCCTGTCGACACTGATAAAATTGGCGCGGCAATGACGGATGCCGTTGATGATTTTGCTCCCCTTAACCTGGTTGCCGGAGGGGTCGGTGTTTTTCCGGGAATCAAACGGCCCCGTGTCATCTGGCTCGGACTTGGAGGACAAATCCAGTTGCTTTTTGCTATGCAGCGCGTGCTGGAGGACAACCTGGCGGCCCTGGGTTTTAAAAAAGAAAAAAGACCGTTTAAAGGGCATCTGACCCTGGGGCGTTTCAGGCAGACCGTCAACCCGAATACGATCCACCAGATCATGCGGCAATATGCCAATGGATATAGTAAAGAATTCACTGCAAGGCGGATCATATTGTTTAAAAGCGATTTGAAACCGACAGGTGCTGTTTATTCTCAATTACAGAGTTCGTTGATTGATAGTTGACTTAGCGAAGCGACATCCTTCATTTGTCATTCGACAATCGTCATTCGTCATTCCAAGGTTCGTCGTTCGTTATTCCAAACAGGAGGAAGAATTTATGCCTATTTCAGCAGATAAAGAAAAAGCCGTGGTCAGCGCTATGGCCCAGGTTGAACGCCAGTTCGGCAAAGGCGCCATCATGAAACTGGGAAGCAGACCAATTATGGAAGTACCGATAATTTCCACCAGTTCCCTGTCCCTGGACAAAGCGCTGGGTATCGGAGGATTACCCCGCGGCCGGGTTGTAGAAATTTTTGGACCCGAAGCTTCCGGTAAAACAACCCTGGCCCTGCACGTGGTGGCAGAAGCTCAGAAAAATGATGGTATCGCGGCCTTTATCGATGCCGAACATGCCCTGGACATCGGCTATGCCAAAAAACTGGGCCTCGATTGTGATGAATTGCTGGTCGCCCAGCCGGATACCGGTGAACAGGCCCTTGAAATCGCCGATATGCTGGTTAGAAGCGGTGCCATTGACATCCTTGTGATTGACTCGGTGGCGGCCCTGGTGCCACGAGCTGAAATCGAAGGTGAGATGGGGGACTCCCATATGGGCCTGCAGGCCAGGCTCATGTCCCAGGCACTGAGAAAATTAACCGGTACCATCCACAAAACCATGACAACCGTTATTTTCATTAATCAGATCCGCATGAAAATCGGCGTGGTCTTCGGTAACCCGGAAACCACCACCGGCGGCAATGCACTGAAATTTTACGCTTCGGTAAGACTCGACATTCGCCGAATCGGCGCCATCAAGAATGGGCAGGAAGTCGTCGGTAACCGCACCCGGGTACGCGTGGTCAAAAATAAGATGGCCCCGCCGTTTACCGAAGCGGAATTTGACATTACCTACGGTGAAGGTATTTCTAAAACGGGGGACCTGATTGACGTGGGGGTGAACGCCGGCATCGTCGATAAAAGCGGGTCCTGGTATTCCTATCAGGGGGAACGAATCGGCCAGGGACGTGAAAATGTCAAACGGTTTCTTGCTGATAACCAAGATATCTACAACGACATCTATCAAAAATCCAGGGAGGCCCTGGGATTCGTGAAAAAAAAAGAAGAAGAAGGTGAAAGCGGAAGGCGGAATGGGGAAGGCGGAAAGGAGAAGAAGCTCAAGGCTCAAAGCTGAAAAGGATTGAAGCTGAGAAGATTAGAAGGTGAGACGGTTAGAAAGATTAAGGGAGACGCTTCACAGATTGAGGGTGTAGCCAAATAAGCCGTTGCCTGAAAGCTCAAAGGGAAAGACCGAAACGATAATAACGATTTTCAACCATCAAATTCAATAAATGGCCACAGACCCACACGGACGGGCACAGACAGGGCCTTCGGCCGAAAGCAAATAAGCAAATAAAAGCTCAAAGGCGAAAGCGGGAAAAAATGAAGGTGGGAGGCAGAATTTGAATGCGGAAGGCGGAATGGGGAATGCGGAAAAGGGGAGAAAGTCGGAGATGCGCCGTTTTCTGGAGGGCTCAAAGTTTATAAAAAAGCAAGGTTTGTTGAGCTCGTTTGGATCGTTTCGGTCTTTCCCTTTGAGCTTTCAGCTTTCACCTTTGAGCTTCTATTACGATCTTAACGATCTAAACGAACCTAACGATCCTAACGATCCTAACGTTCCAAACGATCCTAACGGAGATTTAGATGACAGGAAACGATATACGCAGACAATTTCTTGAATATTATAAAAAACATGATCACCAAATTGTCCGAAGCGCCTCACTGGTACCCCAGGAAGATCCTACGTTGCTTTTTATCAATGCCGGAATGGTACAATTCAAACGAGTGTTCCTCGGCGAGGAAAAAAGAAGCTATGTCCGGGCAACCACCTCCCAAAAGTGCGTTCGGGCCGGCGGCAAGCACAATGACCTGGAAAATGTCGGCTATACCGCCCGGCACCATACATTCTTTGAGATGCTCGGTAACTTTTCCTTCGGCGATTATTTCAAGAAAGGCGCCGTTGAGTACGCCTGGGACCTTTTGACCAATGGGTACGGATTGCCGGCTGACAAGCTGTGGGCATCGGTTTACCTCGATGATGATGACGCCTATGACCTCTGGCATAAAATGATTGGCCTGCCCGAAAACCGCATCGTAAGATTGGGTGAGGAAGATAACTTCTGGTCCATGGGTGATACGGGACCGTGTGGACCGTGTTCGGAGATTCTCATTGATCGCGGTGAGCAATACGGCTGCGGACGGCCGGAGTGCACCGCCGGCTGCGACTGCGATCGGTATCTGGAAATATGGAACCTGGTATTTATGCAGTTTAACCGTGATGCTTCCGGGGCAATGACCCCGCTGCCCAAACCGAGCATCGATACCGGTTTAGGGCTTGAACGCATGGTGACGATCCTTCAGAATGTACCGACCAATTACGACACGGATCTCATCCGACCGATCATAGAAAAAGCTGAAAATCTGGCTGAAAGAAATTTGGGTGAGTCCCATGAGACCGATGTGGCTTTGAAAGTGATTGCCGATCACAGCCGGGCGGCCGCTTTTCTGATCGGTGACGGCATTCTGCCCTCAAACGAAGGACGGGGATATGTGCTGCGCAGAATCATGCGCCGAGCGATTCGTTACGGGCGCAATATCGGGCTCAAACGACCGTTTCTATACCAGACAGCCGAGGTGGTGTTTGACATCATGAAGCCGGCCTATCCCGAACTTTCCGAGGCATCTGCGTTTATCACCAAGGTTATTAAAAATGAAGAAATCAGGTTTTTGGAAACCCTGGATACCGGCTTAAAGCTCTTAAATGATTCCCTGGCAGAGATTAAAGCCGACGGACGCAACCGCGTACCCGGCGATGTTATCTTTAAATTATACGATACTTACGGATTTCCGGTGGATATCGTGCAGGATGTCATCCGGGATGAAAATATGAGCCTTGACCTGGCCGGGTTTGATCAGGCCATGGAGCGGCAGCGGACCCGATCCCGGTCTGTGGCCACCTTTGACGAGATCAGCGATGCCTATAAAAACCTTTCAGCCCGGGGGGTCAAACCCGAGTTCGTGGGATACCGGACCCAGACCGCTGACTCAAAAATACTGGTTATGGTGGCAGACGGTCATGAAATCACCGAGACCGAACAGGGCCAACAGATTGAAGTCGTCACGCAAGTCACCCCGTTTTACGCAGAATCCGGCGGGCAGATCGGTGATGCCGGTACGATAACCGGATCCGATTTTGAAATGGCCGTGTTGGACACAATTAAAGATCCCACCGGACTTATCATACACAAAGGTAAAGTGATTTCCGGACGGATCCAAAAAGGGGCGGCGGTCAGCCTGCAGGTGGACGGTGCCGGACGTCAGGCCACGGCCTTGAATCATACCGCCACCCATATCCTTCACGCCGTGTTGCGTCAGGTTCTCGGTGAGCATGTCAAACAGGCCGGCTCCCTGGTGGCACCGGACAGGCTGCGCTTTGATTTCACGCATTTCTCCCTGGTGGACAGCGATACCGTAGATACCATCGAAGGCCTTGTCAACCAGCGTATCCGTGAAAACGTCGCAACGGACACTCAGGAAATGGATGCGGATGACGCCTTTAAATCCGGTGCAACGGCCTTATTTGAGGAAAAATACGGCGATCGCGTGCGGGTTGTTTCCCTGGCAGATTTCAGCAAAGAGCTTTGCGGCGGAACTCACACCGGCCGGACCGGCAATATCGGTCTTTTCAGAATCGTCAGTGAATCCAGCGTATCCTCAGGGGTCAGGCGAATTGAGGCTGTAACCGGAGAAAACGCTTTGGCATACACCCAGAAGAGCTCGAGGATATTAGAGGATACAGCCCATCTGTTGAAGGAGAAAATGGAAGCCGTTCCCCGGAGGATCCAAAAAATGATGTTGGATATTAAAGCCTTTGAAAAAGAGGTGGATCATCTGAAAACAAAGCTGGCCTCGGAAGAAACAAAGGCAGCCGGGGAAGCTGTTAAGTCCATAAACGGCATTAAAATGATGGCCCAAAGAGTATCGGTGGAAACGCCGGGCGCCTTGAGGAATCTGGCCGATCAGTTCAAAGACAAGATCAAGTCCGGTATTGTGGTCCTGGGAAGCACCGCCGGCGCCAAGGTCATGCTGATTGCCGTCGTCACCAAAGATCTCACCGATCGATATCATGCCGGCAATATTGTCACCCAGGTTGCCGCTGTGGTCGGCGGCAGGGGCGGGGGCCGGCCGGACATGGCCCAGGCCGGCGGGAACCAGCCGCAAAAGCTGGATCAGGCATTGGAAAAAGCCTATGAGGTTGTCAGACGAATGACGATTGAAGATTGAAGAATGAAGGAATTCTGTCGATTTAAAAAAGACAGCGCACAGCGGTTCTAAAATATTCAATTTTCAATATTCGGGGACGGTCCTATCTTCGGATATTTTGTTGGGTTTCGCTGACAGCAACAAAAAATGGCTGGCACGTAGGTTGGGCTCAGGAACGAAGCCCAACAAAAGATATCTGGATGCCCAACCCAACCTACGAATAAGCCATAGTCGTCAGGCTAAGCATATATTTTTAACATTTTGATGTTTTTAGACGGCAAATCACAAATCTCAATAACCAAATATTTATAATTTGCTTTTTGTAATTTATTTGGGATTTGTAATTTGTATATTGAGATTTCTCTTATGTGCCATCCACCCATATTCTTAGCCTGACACCTACCTTTTAACTCTGCTAAAATCCGATGTGCTTTGCCCTTTCCGCCTTCCAAATTCCCCCTTCCGCATTCCGACTTCCGCCTTCGTCATTCGTCCTTCGTCATTCCCAACGCCTTTTAAAACATCGATCATGGTAAACATCTTACCTTTGACGCCTGCTTTCACTTTTGCTGACAGAAATAAAAGAGCATCCAGCGTGCCGCGGGTATAAACCATACGGCCGTTGACGTTATGGGTGAATTCAAACCGGACTGTCTGATCTTCCGAAACCAGGGTGTAGCTGTGCCAGCCGTGGCCGGCCAGATGCTGTTCAGGAATGCCCCATTGGGTTTTTTGAGCCTCGGGGTCCCTCATTTTATGGATTTGATCTTCCGAAAAGGAAACGCCCAATTCGTTGAAATATCCGACCATGGCTTTAGCCGTGCCGCTGGTGTCGGCTTTACCCTTTTGATGGCTTTCCCGGATATCGAGGGAATACCCTTTAAATAAATCCGGAAAGGTGGCGGCCGCATATGCCATCATAGCCTGAAAACCGACAATTTGCTTGGCCATGTTGGGTGCGATAACCGCTGCGATGGATGATGAAATCACAGTTTCCTCAAGCTTTTTACGATCACCGCCGGTGGTGCCCATCACAAATGGCAATCCGCAACCACAGTAAAATTCGGCGTTGGAATTGACCGCTGAGGGGTGGGTGTAATCCACACTCAGAAACCTTCCCTGGGATTTTATGACCTCTTCGATTCGCGACATCCTTTTATCCGGCTGAATCAACTTCAGAGTGAAGGCGTCAAGGGAGTATTCGGACTCCCGGATTTCCGGGCCGGTCAACGAGTGAGGTACCAGTTTAAAACGTTCGTCTTTCAGGATTTGTTCGGCCACTATTTGGGATACATTGCCCGGCAGCCCATTGACCATGACCTTGATTGGATTCATCTTTTGTCTCCATTTTTTTCATTCAACATTCGATGTTGGACGTTCGATGTTCGATGTTCAATTTTTTCAGTTTCTCCTGCACAAAAAATCAAGTTAGCGCTTAGGCGCGAAGCCCCTAACCTATTTTCATGTGTTTGCAAATCTTCCGGGTTATCGCACTTAGCGCGGGAAATTCCCCTTGACCATCAGCGCCGAGATTGGACCTCAAGGATCTCACCGCCGCCGGTATGTATCTTTCAAAATGTTTTTTGCCTTCGACCCTGCTCAGATGTGCGAAGGCGCCGAGGATCTGAAGATTGCGGGTTATAGTGCAATAGTGGTAGCAGGAACGAAATTTTTTCGGTTCCAGTTCGACTACCCCGGACAGCTTCTCAATGCTGTAGTCCAGCAATTGAGACTGGACGGAGTGCGGCAATTCAACATAAGGGTCGATCAACAGGGAGGCCAGATCATATTGAATCGGACCCATACGTCCGCCCTGGAAATCAATAAAATAAATATCAGGGCCTTTGATCATGATATTTCGCGACTGCATGTCCCGGTGCATGAACCCCATGGTTGGATATTGCAGGGCTTTGTCCGCCAGGGCGATAAAATCCGCCTGAAAATCTTCAAAACGCTGTTTGAATTGGAGATAGCCGTTTAAAAAGGCCTCCAGAAAATAGCGGCACTCTTTTTCAAGTATCAGTTCCTGAGTGTATTCCGGTGTCTGATAGGTCCAGGTTCGGTCAAATTTGTCAGCACCATTGCACGACAATTTAATGAGCTGCTCAATGACCGATTTGTACCGGCCGATAACCGTCGAGTCATTTTTTGTTTGCACGGTTTGCTGCAGATGGATATCCCCTAAATCTTCCAGGAAAACCAGCCCGCTGAAGGTATCGTAAAAGTAGATTTTCGGTACGGATACACCCTGGTGGTATAGATGCCGCCCCAGGTGAACAAAAGAATCGACCTCCGATGTCATCGCGGTTTGCCGGATACCATGATCCACCATGATGATGGATCGATGGGCCGCTTTCAGACGATGCCACTGCCTCTGGGATCCGTCCCCCTTGAGCTTCTTCCAGTGAATCTGCCCGGTGGCGGGGGCTGCGAAAGCCCGTTGGAAAGCTTTAGGCCATGCCTTGTCGATGGCTGTCTGCCGATAGCTTTCCGGTGTCCCGATATCCTGCCATCGGTCCTTGGAGGTAATAAAGGCCCTCAGTTTTTTGCCGTCCGCCAGGATTTTTTTAAACGCATCGATACTGCTGTAAAAAGTGTTCTGCGGTATATAATTCAGGACTTGAGGTTCCAAAACCTGGATGCCGGTAAATGTCAGCAGGTTGTCCGGTGGGCTCAAGTAGCCATCGGCTTGATTGAAAAACCCGCTAACCCATTTGTTTTGTTTGACGGCAACACTGTTAAATACGGGATCGTCACAGAGCACCAGGGTAGCCGCCGGGTGATGGCGGCAATGATCGCTGTAAACTTTTTTTAAGTCGATATCGGCAACGATGTCGGCATTGATCACCATAAAAGGCTCATCATCCCAGAAATCGGATAGATTTTTAATGGCGCCACCGCTGCCGAGAATCTGCGGTTCATAACGTGTACACACTTCAAGGTTGTACTTTTGTGCCGCGAGAAACGCTTCGATTTTGTGATGCAAATGATGGGTATTAATGATAGCTGCCTTGCAGCCGGCTTTTTGCAGTTGGCCGATGATGACATCCAGCAGGGGACGACCGGCGATGGAAAACAAGGGTTTCGGCGTATGGTCGGTGTAGGGCCGTAATCGGTTTCCGTAACCTGCGGCCAGGATCAGTGCTTTCATGGCTGCAAATGTTTGAGTGCATTTTGTATGGCAGCGGCATAAATTTTGATTTTTTCGGTGTCCTCGGTTCCTTTTATGCCGTATCTGGTGAACAATTCAACGGCATTTTGATAACTGACTTTGGACAAGGCTTCTTTGCGCTCGACTTCTTTACGCTTATACATACGATTTCCTCTGTTGGTTATTTTTTTCAGGTGATCTTTGGATTTTCCCGAGGTTTGCGGGTTGCGCATGAAGTAGTTGAGCACGATCCAGTAGGACTCTAAAAAGGTTTTAAGAAAAAGGGCAAACAGCTTCAGTTTGCGAAAGCCTGACGGGGTGACATCGTAAGTGTCGGGCAGGGTTTGGTGGGGAATCACAATGCCTTCGTCAATGAAGGCCTTGATGGTTTTTCTAACATTAAACCCGGGGCTGCTATCCACATCATAGGCAAATTCATATTTGAAAAAATCCTGCCAGAATGCATATCTGTCATGCAACTCGCGGGCGGAAAACCGGAAGGTATCTTTCTGAAGGATTGCCATTGCGGTGTATGCCGCCGGAATGAAAAAGGCAATACAATTGTTTTTGTAATATTCAAGGGAAAGCCGTCTGTCCTCATTGATCAAAAAATGTTTTTCAGCATCTTTTCCCTTTTTATCTTTGTCGATCCTTTCGATGAATTTTCTCTGGCAATATGAATCAATGACCTGTTCAAAGGCCCGGAGCCTGTCGAAAACAAGGGTGTCGGCCAGCCTGGCATTCTGGACTGAAAGATATTTCAGGTAGATTGCATTGACATTGAGCAACTCGCTAAAAGAAAATGCTTCTTTAGTAAAGTTGAGAATCGCACTGGCAACCACGGCATGCGGCGTTACCACCGTTACCCGGTTGATGGCGTTTAACACCCGATAACCCAGGTTTCGAATCAGGACATTTTTTTCTTTGGAGGTCATCTGCCCCAACGGCAGATTATAGCGGCTTAACAACTGGTTTAAGGATATGGGCTCATGGAATTGAATATATATTTTGCCGTATCGTTTATTGAGAATTTTGCGCGCCCGAATGACCTGAAAAAAGTTTTCAGGTTCTTTCTGCCCGCCGCCAAGTTCGTGCAGGTAGGACTTTTCTTCGATAATCCTGTCATACCCGATATAAATCGGCACGATAATCATATCCTCACAGGCACCGTTTTTAAAGGCTGTAATGAGGATGGACAGCAAACCCAGCTTCGGCATGAGTAGTTTACCGGTTCGGCTTCGACCGCCCTCGATAAACTGCTCGATATTATAACCTTCCTCCAGCAGCTTGTGGACATATTCGGCGAAAACCCTTGCATAGAGCACCGCACCGCCAAAAGAACGACGGAGGAAAAAGGCACCGCCGCTGCGAAATATGGGGCCCACGGGCCAGAATGAAAGATTTTTCCCCGCCGCGATATGAGGTACCTGCATGTTATTGTGATACAGCACGTAATCGAGAATCAGATAATCAATATGGCTCTTGTGACAGGGAATCAGTACAAGAGGACCCTTGTGAGACATATTTTTTACTTTGTTGAGAACCTCATGATTGGTTGCGACCCCGTCGAACATAGTGCGGGTAATCCAGGCCACAATCACGGCCGCGATCTTTATGAAAGCCGGTTTATAATTGGCGGCGATTTCTTTTATGAGCACATCTGCCTTGCGGTGAACTTCCTGGATGGAAATTTTTCGGTTTTTCCGCATGGGTATTCATGAATCGCTGAAAACGTCCGGAGGTCAGAATACTCTCCCTCAACTCCTCCCTGGATTTTCGAATAGGTCCGGTGATGCTTTGGCGGTGCCGATTTAACCGTATCGCCAGATCGCGGCGCAGCACCAGGGACTGATATTCCGTGGATTGATGCCGGATTTGAGCGGATTGCAGGTAGTGCTTCAGGTTTAACGGTTCAGACACTTCCACAAAAACCTTGCCGGGGTTCTTGGTCAAGGTATACAAGCGTCTGATATTACCGGGTTTATCTTCAGGTCCGAACAGGATGTCGATCAAAGTCGGGTTCTCACGACGGGCGGTTTTGCTGAAAAACATCAGCTGAGGTATCAAGTAGATCGGCCGGTCAATAGACTTCTGCATGTCGATGAGGTAGTGAATCGGATCGGTTTGCGCCTTGATAAATCGGCGGTAAAAATTCTTTTTGCCGCCCAGCGATAAAAATCCACATCGACCGTTGATTAATTCCTGTTTGAGATGCCCGCGGTCATAAGGGTTGGGTAGTGCCTGATGCCGCAGAAAGAAAACCAGCTTGGCAAACAAAATCCTGAGAATACGCGACACCGGCTGCCAGAGAACCATATTGTAGTCGAAGCCAATCTGAGGAAACGGCAGATTTTTTTCACGGTAACGACTGTAATAGAAGAGGTATTCGAAATTACTCTGGTATTTGGTGACATACACCACAACCGCATTTTTATCCAGCCTTTGAACAATTTTCAACTGCTCATCGTCCGACTTAATTCCGGAATAGAAGCGCTTCAGAATCAGGTTTGAAAAGCGGCCGATGTCCCGTGGAAGAAAACAGGTATAATGATCATGGGAGCCCTGCAAGAGTTTGCTGATCCATCGGGGGAATATCCCACCGGATTGCGCGGGCTTTTCCTTTTTTGGCATGATTGGAATCCGTACAGACCTCGTTATCTATCAACGAAAAAGGGCTGTCTTTTTGGACAAAAGCATTTTGTCTAAAGTGCAACAAGATACTGGATACTGGATGCTGGATAGCCGCTGTATTTTATCTGTTTTTTATTCAGATAAATTAGGTCGAAAATAATCATCATTATCTCAACAAGTTATGAAATAAAGCAGCGTGCAATTTTTTCTTTACCAGCATCGAGCATCCAGAATCCAGCATCATGAATGTCCAACTTTTATGCAAACCTGCGTCAGATAAGGGCTCGCCGCGATTTTTTTATGTTTTATGACGTGGTCTGCCATTTTAAACTAACAGAACAGCATCTGGTTTGCAATATTTTATTGGCTTGCGTTACACTACGATATTATGGTATTTCCCCACAATTCAGTTTCAGACGGTTTTTCCATTTTAATCCAAACATTAACTCTAAACGAAAGGAGATCATGGTTATATGAAGACATTAATTGGCGGCGTAATTGCAGCGATATTGGGAGTGATCGGGATTGTGGTCTGGTTTCCTCAATTCCTGACGGTTCTATCCGGCACCATACCTGTGATGCTTTTGCTCGGTGGTGCTCTGGCCATTTACCTGGGTGTTGATGAACTCAAAGATACCTGGAAGGAAAAGGAAGCGGAAACCCCGGCAGGTGATTCCGAACCCGGTGAGGATGTTGAAAATTATAAAAAAGAGATCGATGATCTCAAAGAAGAGATCGATACCTTAAAGAAAGATTAACCGGAGATGACCGTTCACAGGTTCAGGGTTCAACGTTCAGGGTTAAGGACAAAGAAGGCATTAAAGACCAGAAGTCCTCGTTTAAAAATGCTCATCTCCTTAAATAATTGCCAATTTGGCGCCAAATTTTGGATTAGCCCTAACGTAGCTGACGCTTTTGTCGTAATACCCACCCTACATGCAACCCAGGGACGAGAATGCAACCTTGAACCCCTGAACTTTTGAACCCATGAACGCTTATAAGCAATTCTATCGATTTAAATAGAAAAGACAGAGCGAAGCGATACCACAAATCTTCAATCTTCAATCTTCAATTCCGGCTCGC
>PVMK01155943.1_pt1 | contig 24608 bp, 21 predicted proteins | sample 1853481 | NCBI WGS metagenome assembly PVMK01 (sample SAMN08533507, study PRJNA380276) | Marine sediment metagenome, whole genome shotgun sequencing project.
AGCCTAGACTACCGATTTCGAGTTTCTCTCCTACTTCATTACCATCGACTTTTGACTGGAAACCATTCTGGTAGAGCAAGTCCAGGGAGCCGTAAAAGCTGGGAGTAAAATCATGGGTTAGATGGCTTCGAGCTGCCACAGACCTCATTTTCTAGTTTTTGCCCCACAAAATCATCGTTTTCCCAAAAAGCCAGACCGAAGGGATTAGTTCAAAACTTGACATGTAGCCGGGACTAAACACACCGAAGTTATACTTGATAGGGAGGGCGACGCGGCCATACCACCGGTTTAGTCTAGATTCACAAGTTTATCATTTTCATACTCACCTATGGGAATTGCCAGCAATAAGCCAACGTCCATGCTAATAGTGGGTTCGTAGTTCAATAGATCGACGGTACTCTTAAGTTTTGGAGTTCCAAAAAGATTAACCGCAAGGCCATATTTGGATCGGCGAATCCGGAGCTGGACTGGCTGAGTGTGGTGCCTGGTGTTATATCCGGGGGTAAAAACTCCGGTGGTACACTGTTGGTGTTCATACCGACATCAGCGTTACCCCCAATCAGGTTCACCGCAAATGTTGATGGTCTGTTGTGAAACGTCATATGATGCGCCCAGGTACCAACAATAACATTGGCATGGGTAGTTGAACTCGGATAAATATATTGACCCGGAGCAAATGCGTTAGAGGCTGAGGCTCCGATACTCATATCTAAATATTGGAAGGACACTACGTTGGTGCCAGCTCTTGCATTCCAGTAACTTCTGAGCACCATCGTCCTGAGCCTTAGCGGGCCAACCAAACGGCAAGATTGCCAGGATTGTAAAGATGGTCTCACACCAAATTAACGTGTTAGCTTTTTTTATGTCTCTGTTGTCTGTTTTCATAGCCATACTATCTATTCATCAGTTCCAGTAGTTTTTCATAGGGACCGCTTCAAGTCCACGGAGACGTGGGTAGTTATCGAACTCCGGCACCTGTTCGGGAAGTGCTTTTCTGGCTCTGTTCAAAAGGTGATCTGTTTCCGATAATAACACCGTTCGTCTTCTCATATTCTTCCCACAAAGCGATGAGTTCCGTTTTTCTACCAGGGAATTTGTCAGAGAGGTCGTACTGCTCCCCGGGGTCCTGGTCAAGGTTGTATAGCTGCCAGTCCCCGGTACCCATTGGCTGATAAAGCGAACTGATCTTCCAGTCTCCCTGGCGAATCGCGCGATTACCGAACAATTCCCAACCCAGCCAGTCATCAGGGCTGCGGGGCGATTGAGTCTCACCTTCAAGCATTGCAACCCATGACTTACCTTGCATAGGTTCAATTTCACGTCCTTTAAAATTAGTTGGATGTTGAATACCGGCGAGATCTAGAATAGTAGGTGCAATATCCATGATATGAAGTACAGCCTCTTTATTCAATCCGCCTGAGCCTTTTACTCCTGGACCACTGACGATCAGAGGGGAGCGAATGCCGCCTTCAGAAGTCCACCCTTTGTAGATCCTGAATGGTGCCATGGAGACCTGGGCCCAGGCAGCACCGTATTCGGCATATGTTCCTTTACGGCCAACGGAATTGTGACTATTTTCGGCAAAATTTTTCATGCCATGGACAAAGCCCATCGAGCCCATCCGCCCGGCTATCATTCCTCTCAAGTCGTTTCCTTCAGCTCCATTGTCAGATATGAAGATGACGATGGTATTGTCATATTCGCCAATTTGTTTCAGATATTTAAATACCCGCCCGATCTGGTCGTCCATATACTCAACCATGGAGGCATAAATCTCCATATTCCTGCCTAGCGCCACTCGAGCTGCAGGTGAGAGTGTGCTGGATCTTGGCAGAAAATACAAACGATCAGCGGCATTGTCACCCTCATCTATGATGTCCATTTCCTGCATGCGTGCCAGGCGCTTTTGCCGGATCCCATCCCATCCTTCATCGTAGCGGTTCTTATACCGGCGCAACCATTTATTTGGTACTTGAAGCGGGCCATGAGGGGCCGTATACGCCATGTAAGCAAAGAAAGGTTTGCCATCCTGGTGGCCTTCGTCAATAAACTGGATGGTCTTGTCGGTGTAGGTCTTGGTGGAATAAAAATCCTTGGGCAGTTCCGCCACAGGGCGCCCGTCCTCTGTATACGGGGCCTTTGGTATCTGCCATTCAAGGTTCCAACCATCGTCAAAGTGGCTTCCTCCGCCGACAAGTAACGAGAAATCGCGCTCAAACCCGCGAGCGTGTGGAATCTGGTCCGGTTTTAGGCCCAGGTGCCATTTCCCGACCATGTAGGTGTGATAACCTTTGTCTTGCAGCAGCTCGGCCACCGAAGCTACGCGTTGGTTGAGTACGCCCTCGTAACCGGGCTGTCCCATTTGATTTGGAGCGGTCAACTCACGCATATTACCCAAACCGGCAATATGATTATCAGTTCCGGAGAGCAGCATGGACCGGGTGACTGAGCAGGTTGGGCTCACATAAAAGTTGGTGTAGCGCACACCCGCACTGGCAAGATTGTCCAATACCGGTGTGTTAATCTCGCCGCCATAGCAACCCAGATCCGAGTAGCCCATGTCATCAGCTACGATAAGGAGGATGTTGGGACGTTTGCTCTGCTGAGCAACCACGCCGGTTCCTGTAAACACACAGGCAATTAAAGAGATACCCAGCGACAAAGCGATCATAGGTACACCCTTTAAAAAGATTCTTTTACCCATTCCGGGTTGATTGATATCATTTTGATGTTTCATAATTATTAAATTTTATCTCAGATGAGAAAGATTATTTTTTATACTGGTGTTTCTGTTCTTGTGCAGATCTGTTATTATGGTAGGCCGCCAGTATTAACAATATTGTCAGGGAGTTACTGATGTGAATACCGAATAATTACCAGATCATTTTCATATCTTTTGAAATATTAATTTAAGCTGAAAGTATATGTTATAATTTTGTTAAGCGTCCAATCCATGTTTCTTGGACTAATAGCTCAAATTAGATTTAGTGACAAAGATGGAAAATCCGATTTGTCATCACTGATGATGACAAATCGCATCGTTCCTTGTACTTTTAGATAGAAAAAGGGGTAGAAATTGGAAAGTTCTTTAATGCTAATCGCGTTACACTTGTAAGCCTATCGATATTGGAGTATGGATAAGTTTATCATGATATGCACTGATGGTCTGGTACCCATGATCATCAGACATGATGAACAAAATGTTTCTCATGGATTCCTGTTTTACCTGACATTATAATGCACCTATAATTACGAAGGTGAAGATCCAAATTTGAGCGTTTTTCATTCTAAATCTGAGCTTTAATATAACAAGGATCGTATTTTTTGTAGAAGACCAGCTTACGAAGTTGATCTATCGTATTGAATTTTTACCTAATAGTTTTCAATAGACAGATCCAAACGTCCAAACTAATTAGCCTGAACTCATTTCAAAGAATGGACCATTGAAATGATTCTAGCTGATCCTCCAAAAAAGGTCAGGGCCTTACTAAACTAAGCAATGGACTTAAAATATTGTGAAGGAGTTTGACCCGTATAGTTTTTAAAGATAAGATTGAAAGATGACTTGGAATTAAAACCTGATTCAAATGCCACTGCCAACAATGTCCAGTGGCTGAAATCCTTTTCATGAACCATCTTCATAAAGGCATCAACCCGGTATTCGTTGATTAAAGTGTAGAAATTTTTACCCAAGTAACTATTTAATGATTCTGTCAAATGATGTTTTGGGATCTGGAGTCTATTCGAGATAGCATGAATGGTCAACTCGGAATCGAGGTAAAGTTTTTTACTTTCAAGTAGATCCTTCACCTTTTCAATATAAACGTTTGCCTGATCTTCAGTTAAATTTGATTTCTCGTATCTTGTTATAGATTCACCCTTTTCCAATTTGCCTGTAGGTTCTGGTTTTTCCGCATACATTTCTTTTTGGAAAATGGACTGTTGATGAAACCCAAAGTAACTTATGGCAAATGAGAATATGGCAAGGTTGATGAAGTAGACCTTACCCGGATCGATAATTTGGCTTTCGTAGTAAATATTGATGACAATAGCAAATCCTGTCGAGAGCCAGTTGATGGTGAATAAAAAAACTACAAGGTTGATCCAATTCAGAGTGATCTTTGAAGATGAGTATGAGAAATTATCCGGTAGATTCTTCTTATGTGCTCCTATCTGCCTATAAATAAGTACCACATAATACACCGCGTAAGAGAAACTAAATATATTATTCACCATTGTAGGAATATCTTGTTTAGGATTGTTATACACTTCCACTTCATTCAAGTAAAAAGGCCGATAAACAATACCTGCTATAATAAGTACCGCAGGGATAATCAAATGTTTGAGATCCGAGCGGTCAAATGAAGAACTCTTAACTATAGATTTCTTTGTATATATATATATAAGCGGTAATAGAAGTAGAGAAAAAGGGGCCAGACTGATATGGTTGAAAAGAGATCCACTGGTCTCATTGCGAAATATTGATCCTACAACGATAAATGCGATGTCTGCCATGATAGCGATCAATATCTTATCCGCTAACCGAAATGGTTTTTTTGAAGCAAGAAGAATTATTGTAAAAACAACTTGCGTAAGTGTTATATAAGAAATGATCATCGCTAGTATTTCTTTACGGGATGCTTATTTCAAACTGGTCATTAATAGCCTGATCGATTTTTTCCTCCGGGTTGTTGAATAAAGAGCATAATGCACTTTATTCGCTCGTAATTATCGATCAATAAATATCCATATATTGACACAACTTCAAAATTATGAAACTGTGACCGAATAATCATTGTCAAATATTTAATATTAAATTTCAGCATGAATGGTAATTGGGCTGAATTTGGAAGAATAGATGAGTAGTAAATTAATCTGCACTGGCTAATTTCAAATATCTTAAAAGGAAAGGTATTCATCCGGTGGAATTATCTTAATCATATCAATCTCATCAATGCTATAAATTTTTAATGGCTGGGCCTTACCTCTTAGCATAATTTCCCCAACCCAGTTAATTGGAAGTTCCTTTTTGTCTTCAATCAATTCCTTAAAAGGCTGAGAAAACAGCAAACTTTTGTTATAATCATTGCACTTCCCCTCAATCCGGGCTGCCGTATTTAGAGTATCACCGTGGAAAGCGATCTCCCGTTTTATTTGTCCAACTTCAGCTATGGTCACGTCCCCCACATTTAATCCTGCTTTAAAAAAAGGGACAAATCCATATTTCTTCTTATAAAAAGAACTTCTACTTTCTAACAAATTCTGAAATTTGAAATAAGCTTTTATACAATTCAGATTTTCAAGACCATGGGCCATGGACCAGGATAAAACTACCTCATCACCTACATATTGGTAAATATCAGCCTTATAATCCCGGACAATAGTTAAATCAGTAAAACAATCCTGGATCAACTGACTAAATTGTATATGTCCTAACTTCTCAGCAATGGCAGTAGATGATTTCAGATCCAGAAACATGAAGATACGATGATCCTGATGGGGTTTATGAAATCGACCTAATAATAGATTTAGAAAATTTCCGGGGCCAAATTTCAAATCGATCTGCTTGGTAATATTAATCAGGATGCTTATTAGTGAAATATAGAATATTGGGACCCATATTGATGCACTGCCAACAATCTTTAACCAAACATTGAAATCAAAATTACCATAATATATTATGGTTGAAATAAGGTTTGTTAATAATGCAATCAAAACAAAAAGAAATATATAGAATGTGCTTTTTATGAGGATCAGTTTACCATAAGACATCACCCTGAATACTCTCCGTTCAAAAATTAGATCTAGCAGGCTATGGGCAATACCCAATATGATCCCGCCCCGGGTAACATTAATAAATAGGTCTAAAATATCAACTGGAGTATTTGGATCAACGGGATTAGCAGCATTAGGATTGGCACCAAACCTGAGAACGATGAATATATTTAAAGCCACTACCCATGCCGCAATCATCCATAACATGTTTGTAAGCAGGATTCGGAACTTCCATGAAAAATTGGATGGTAATTTCATAATTTGTTTTCCCTAGTTTGTAGGTAAGTAAATTTATTTTCAAAGTAACTCAAATGACATTTAGTATTACATTACATTGGAATCAATAAAACTTACCATACCCAACCATCTTTTATTACCTTTAATCTGAATATCCGGTCACTAACATCTAATTCTTCTACTTTGTTGCTCCTGGATGCTTGGAGGATAATTTCTAATTCTACGGTCCAGGTATCATTTCGCTTGAATCCCAACCCAAAATATCCTCGTAACCTATTCCTCGAAATCTCAACATTTTCACCTCCTACATTAGGAAAGCCCTCACCGAATAGTGAAAGGTAAAACCTGCGAGACTCATTGAATGGAATTCTTCCTCCCAGTTATTTCAACTTACGAAAAATACCATAAAAGTGCACTAATTAGAATTTGGCGAACGGCCGCTTTGGGTCTAGGCTGTGTGAAAACTCAAAAACGGCCTCGTGTAGTCCCCTCTAAGCTCGACTGGATTTCGGATGAAGTTGGTCTCTGCTGGAAGGAAGTTATCGGTTCGGAAGCCTCACAAATGCCGGATAGTCTACGTTTGATCTTAACATCAACAATCGCCTTTTTCTAAGCTGCTGTGGCGTTTTTACACGGCCTCGGTCAATAGCGGCCGTTCACAGAACCATCGCAAATCAAGTTCTCCACGTGCTTCGAGAATAGAACCGACCTGTACGACAACGTCGTACGGTGGTGTGAGAGGCACACCGTGGGCTTATGGCTCACGGCCGTCTACTCATTAGGTCTTGTTTGTTTAATAACTCGCTTTCTGTCCAATAAAGAGGATTACCCTTTGGTGACCAACCTTGGTTGGCCCTATTCCGGGAAATTCATTCTGTCATATATCTCTATAAAACGAGGATCATCCCTGTATGGGTCCCAGATCGAATTGGCTTTCAGGGCGACCATCCAAAATGACCGTTCCCAGTAACTTTTTTCGAGCCAGACCATTGCTTTATCCGTCATTTCTAACATTGCATATATTGTTGCTGGACTAATCGGGTCGATATGCTCCCCAGACCTTTCCCAATCATTAAGTATTTGCAGAACTTCTTCTTTATTACCCATTTGAATTTTTACTTCAAGGATGTCGAGATTAGCCGGACCTTCACCTTGCGTAATTTCTAATGCTCTTTCCAATGAGTAAACAGCCTCTTCAAATTTCCCCATAAAAGCTAATGTTTTTCCTTTCCAACGATGTCCTTCGCTGTAATTGGGATCAAGCTCCAACGCATTACTAAATGAAATAAGTGCTTCCTCGAAACTGCCAGCAAATAAATTACAGATTCCAAGATGCCAGTGATTTTGCAATTCTAAGGGTTCTATTACAAGTATTTGTTCGGAAACGCCTATAGCATGTTCATAATCTTCATTCATGAATATGTCATAGAACGTAATGAAGTGGTCCGGGTCATGCAACCCGTATTGGATGGCTTTGTTGTATTCGGAAAGGGCTGATTCCCAGTCCCAGTCATAAAAAAGATGAATATATGCCAAAACCTTATGCGCACGTGGCTCTTGTTCATTCAGGCTGATCGCTCTTCGAGCGGCTTTTCTTGCTTGTGAGAATGCTTCAGCAGTCGACATAAAGCCATAAAAGGCATAATTGATGTACGTATCACCAATAAAGGCGTACGCTTCTGCATAATCAGGATCCAATTCAACTGCCTTATGTAAGTACTCCAATGCTTTTTTGGTACCCTCATAATCCTGATCCAGAAAATAGATCCCCTTTAAAAGTAAATCATAAGCTTCCACATCAGGTGTCTGACTTACACCTTTGGCCGACTTTTGGACCTGCAGTTTAAGTTTTTCAACGATCATGGCAGCAATCTCATCCTGGATAACGAATATGTCTTCCATTTCACGATCATAGGTCTCGGACCAAAGATGAAAGCCGTCTTCCACATTGACGAGTTGGGCTGTAATGCGCACTTTTGTTCCGGCTTTTCTAACACTTCCCTCCAGGATCATTTTCACGTCTAGTTTATCCCCTATCGTACGTATATCTTCATTTTTACCTTTGAAAGAGAATGCTGAAGACCGACTGGCAACTTTCAATCCATCCACAAGGGTTAGTGCGTTTAATATTTCTTCCGAAATCCCATCGCTGAAATATTCCTGGTCAGGATCCCCGCTCATGTTATTAAATGCCAGTACGGCAATCGATTTTTCCAGGTTATCTGGAGATGGAGAGTTAGTTCCAAATTTCAAATAAAGAGCCCCCGATACTACAATCAGGGTCATAATAATAATGGCAGGTAAAACGGCTTTTTTGACTTTTGATGTTGGCTGTTCTTTTTTTTTAGGCAAGGAGGAAAGATCTGGGTCAGTTTTACCTTCAATGTCTTCAGGTTTTGGAACAATCAGTCCTACATTGGAAATAGCATAGACTTCAATTGGTTTTTCAATATTCTTTAGTTTAAATGACTTCAGTAAGGACGTTTTGATGGATTCCTGGTTTTTGATTTCGTCATAGACCTTTTCAGAGATAAAAACACTTCCTGGAACAGCCAGGGATTCGATGCGTGAGGCAACATTTACGCCATCTCCAATAATATCGTCCTCACTGAAAATAATGTCGCCGGTGTGAATTCCGATCCTAACTGGAATGGCGGGATCTTTCTGGAAACCTAGCTGCATTTCGATTCCGCAGTTTACAGCATCAATAGCGCTATCGAAAATGCTTAATGTGCCATCACCATAGTACTGTAGAACCTTTCCTTTATGCTTTTCTGTAATGGAATTGAATATCTGTCGATGGTGATCCCTGGCTTGGATTGCTTTCTCCTCGCTTTGCTGCATTAAAGCCGTATATCCCTCGATGTCGGTAAACATAATTGCGGCCAATTGACGGGAGCGTGTCATGGAACTACAAAATATGAAAATATAACCAAGTAAGCGAGTATGGATTCTAGATCAGACGAAAAGTCAGTATTTTGCTTAATGGTGAACGGCTGCTTTCGGCCAAAAGCGGCCGTTCAACTAACTTGATAAAATGTGTTTTAAATGCAGTTTATTTTTTATTAGCAGCTGTTGATTCTACGTTAGAAATCTCAATTGCCATTTCTAGAAATTCATCTCGTCCTTCTTTTATGCCTTGTATAGTTTTATTTATATATACATTAGGCAATACACCTATTCCATGATGTTGAGAACCATCATGTTTTACAACTTTCATCCCTGTCCAACTAATTGTGTATCCACCAGGCAAGCTAAAGGAATTGACGTTACCATTCGTACCAGCTGTAGGTTGTCCAACTATTGTAGCTAGTTTATATCCTTCAATATATCCCATATAACTTTCAGCGTAGCTTATTGCCGACCCATTAACAATGAACACTATTATTTTATCTCCCAGATAGGGTTTTTTTGGCTTCATCATACCTATCCAGTTGTAGTTTGAATATCCCTGAACTTTCTCATGATCAGGATGGATTATCTGAGGAACTTGCATCCAGGAACTAGTAGTATCATTAATTCTTAAAAAATGATTAATGAGCTCATGATTGCCCTTCGGATAGCCACGCAAATCGCATATTATAGCATGACTTTTACTAAGTTTCGGCAATAATGCATTAATATCTTCCATGCTAATATTATCTAAGTTTAGATAATGGATACTATCTTCAATGATTCTGTGCTCTTCTCTGTTCTTTATCCTTAAAGGGTTACCATTAAGTACATTCCGGTCTCTAATAAGATCAACATCGGTATTATTAATAGTAAGTGTAATCTTTGAGTCTTGAGGCCCCATTAAACTAATATATTGAGCCCTGTAATTTAACCACCCTTCTGTACCAGCAGAGATTGTAGAATTAATTTCCTTAAAGTATTCTTTTGCGGTTTGTCCATTGATGTGGGTGATAATGTCTCCGACCTTTATCTTGTCAACACCATTTAAAGTACGAATTACAACGAGTTGATCTACAACCCATTCCCAAGCGATCGGTGGAATAAACTTATTTTTTACCTCTTCTACCCCTGAAACACTAATGTGTCCATCATTTAAAGGAGCAGTAAATTTTTGTAATGTAATTAAATGATCAGTTTTAGATCTATCCAAATATGATCGTTCTATAGCTCTAGAAAACTCTTTATCCCAATCCACTTCAACTGTAAACCTTCAGCAAAAAGTGGACAGTTAAGGTATTAAATTAAGAGAGTACTTGTAACTTAAATTTAACAATTATGAGTACTAAAAAGTCCACAGAATCATTTATTCGCGGAGTTAAAAGAAAGACCCGTAGAAGATTTTCCGATGAAGAAAAGATCCGTATAGTGGTTGAAGGTCTTCGAGGAGAAGAAAGTATAGCTGAAATTTCTCGCAGAGAAGGTATTGCCCAGAGCCTTTATTACAAGTGGAGCAAGGATTTTATGGAAGCCGGTAGACGCAGACTAGCAGGCGATACTAAGCGAGAAGCCAACTCAGATGAAGTAGTCCTAATCCGAAAAGAAAATGAAGATCTCAAAGCGTTGGTAGCTGAACTCAGCCTTGAAAACCGAGTGCTGAAAAAAAGCTTGAGTGGGGAAGGTCAGAACCGGTAAGATATATGCATTACAGCCAAAGCGAAAAACTGGAGATTATCAGATTGGTTGAATCTTCAGAGCTGGGCGTATCACGCACGCTCAGAGAAATTGGGATCAATCGTAGTACGTTCTATAAATGGTATGACAACTACCTTAAATACGGTAAAGAAAGCCTGAAGCCAAGGAAGCGAAGCAAGGTTCAATGGAACCAAATTCCTGATCAGATCAGAAAGCAGATTGTAGACAGTCATTCGTAAAGGGGTCTGCTTACGCAACTCACTGCTCGGTTTAATAACTCCTCTCTCATCAAGAGTTAACTTTGTGAACTGGCGCAGGTTCGTTACTTTAGTGCTATTGGCCAAGGGACACCCAAGCCTCTTAGCCTAGACCGTTAGACACAATAAAAAAAATGAAAAAAATTTGGATATTATCAATAGTCGTCATTGCATCGGCATGCAATGTGGCTAAGAATCATGATGAGCAAAGTTCAAAACTTAAGGTGCTGATAATTGATGGACAGAATAACCATTATATATGGCCAAAAACAACCATGATGATGAAGAATTATCTTGAACAGACTGATCTTTTTGATGTTGACATAAATCGGACTGATACTATTTGGCTTGGTATCAAGTATAATCAGAGCAGAATCGCACCCTTAGAAGAGTACATCAATGAATTTCCTTCGGATTCATCTACTCATGTCATTTCTGATGAACCTGTTAAAACTTCAAATTTTAATATTGATTTTAGTAAATATGATGTAATTGTGTCCAATCTTGGAGCAATGACACCGGATTGGCCGGATGATACCAAGAGAAAGTTTGAGAATTACATGAATAAAGGCGGAGGGTTTGTAGTAGTTCATGCAGCAAATAATGCCTGGGGCGACTGGGTTGAATTCAACAAAATGATCGGACTAGGTGCATGGGGTGGTCGTGATAGTATTTCGGGACCATATGTTTACTACAACGATGATGGCAAAATTCAAATCGATCCTTCTGAAGGAGTATGTGCAACACATGGACGCGAACATGAATATATAGTATCCTCACGAGCCCCCGAACATCCAATCATGAAAGGGTTGCCTATGGAGTGGCTTCACTCTCAAGACGAACTTTATGACCGCATGAGGGGGCCATTTGAAAATGCTACGATTCTTGCCACGGCTTTTTCCGATTATGAGGAAAATGAACAGCCCTGGGAACCAACTATGAAAGGTACTGGATGGAATGTGCCAACGCTAATGGCTATCAACTACGGTAAGGGCCGTGTCTTTCATACAACACTGGGTCACTTTGATTATTCCATGGAATGCGTAGGATTCATAACAACCTTACAGAGAGGAGCTGAATGGGCTGCCACAGGAGAAGTTACTCAAGATGTCCCTGATGATTTGCCTTCTAAAGGAGAGACAAATTCCAGAATTTTGAAAAGAGATTAATGTGTCTAACAATAGACAAAAAACATAGGGATGATTTGCAAAACTGAAAATTCATGGAGTTCAGGTAAGTCTGCCAACTATAATTAAATTTAAATCGGCCTTGGCTCGTAGGCCAGATGCTATTTCCGCTATTGGCCGTTAGCTGACATTCACGTTCCTAATCACAATCGAACCAAAGCGGTCCAATCATTACACTTTATTTATTTCTCATTACCTTAAGATAGGACCGAGGGTAAAGTTTGTGATTAGACCTATTTAGAAATGAAGCCGTTGACCCGAATATCCACTCTTTTTTTACTACTAATTTTTAGTCAAGATTTTGTAGCAGCCCAATCTCCTCACTATGATTTTGACTCTCTGCTACAGCACAATGCCAGCTTTAAATCAATAGCAAGTCAGGTTTTCGACACCTTTCAGATTTTTGGACCAGAAGAGCCTTTGGAGCTAACAGTATCCACGAATTTTCGTGCCTTGATCAAAAACAAGTACAAAGATGAATATCAGCAGGCAAAGGTAATATACAAGTTATGGGATTCAATTAACATCTCACGTGAAATCCGTATTAAGCCCAGGGGCGTACTTCGTCTGAAGGTCTGTAGTCAGCCACCATTGATGATCAATGTTAAGAAAACCGAAAAAGTGTTTCAGTTGATGGACGACCTGGATAAACTAAAACTGGTGGTTCCATGCAAAGGATCAAACACCTACCAGGAGTATATTTTTAGCGAATATCTAATCTATAAACTATATAATATTATCACCGACAACAGTTTCAGGGTTCGGATGATTCGTCTTCACTATTTCGACACCGGAGAAAAACTTAAACCAGGGCACAGTTATACCTTCATTATCGAAAGTCATGAGTCATTGGCGAAAAGGCAACAGTCTATGCCACTAAAAAATAAAAATCTTAATCTTAAATTAATGGATCCCGATAATATAGCCCTTTTTTACCTGTTTCAATTTATGATTGGTAATTCTGACTGGGCAGTCAATGGGTTACACAACATCAAACTCATCAAAACCTTCGATACATCCATCCCCATGCCAATAGCTATACCGTATGATTTTGACTATGCAGGGTTGGTTAATACTACCTATGCTGTACCAAGCCCAAACATCGATGTTGACAGGGTAACCGAAAGGGCCTATTTAGGACATTGTCTTCAGGAAGCATTAATGGAACAGACATTCGAACATTACCTGGTTAGAGAATCAGCAATAATGGCAGCAATTGAGCACGATGAATTCATGCCGGACAATCAGAGGAAAGAAGCACGCAAATATCTTCAGGAATTTTTCGACATTATTAAAGATCCCAAACGACGGAAATTTACCATTATTAACCGTTGCCGAAATTAAAACAATGACCACTTCAGTTGCAAACGGCCCGCACACCCTTCGCAGTGACCCCAGCTAGCAGGAGATGCTTGATAAGGTGTGGTTTCCTTAGTGAGCTTGAACGGCCGCTTTTGGCCGAAAGCTGCCGTTGAGAAGTCCCCTGAATTTTTACTGCTACTTCTTCTTGCATACTGAATTGTATATAACGTATATAATAAAGTTATGCCCAACTATTATGAACGTTATTCATATTTCATACATTTAGTTAACCAAGCCTGCTTGATATGAACTACAAGTTTGCCTATTCCATTGGCTTTCACCCGTGGGAAGATGCTGAACGACATATCCCGTTTGTTGAGAAAATCACCAAAATGTTTGAGCGTGAAGAAATCGGAAAAACCGTACCGTACGGAAAAGCGCTAGACATTGGATGCGGAAGTGGTGTGTGGGGGATTAATTTGGCAAAGCGAGGATGGGACGTTACCGGTGTCGATATAGTTGACAAGGCATTGCATCGCGCTCACGAACGAATTAAAAAAGAAAATGTGAATGTTCAACTTGTTAAGGATGATGTAACAGAACTGAACAAAATCGGAGAAGGCTTTAAGTTAGTTTTAGATACAGGAACTTTCCATGGATTGAGTAGTCCACAACGAAAAGCTATGGGTAAAGCAATAAATAATATTGCTAGTCAAGACGCAACAGTTCTTCTACTGGTATGGGATCCAAAATGGAGAGGACCACTGCCTGGTGGTGCAAGCCGCGAAGAGATTGAGAGGTGCTTTTCCGATTGGTCAATAACTCATGTGGAACCTGCAGCTGTCGAGCCAGAAGCAATCTATAAGATTCTAAAGGCAAATGAACAGTGGTATCGACTTTGTCGAAAATGAATAGGACAAAAGTAAGAGAACTGGCATGACATGATGTACAGCAAATTAAATCTGGCTTTACCCAATCTTAGCCCTTACCCTGAATGGCCGCTATTGGCCGAAAGCAGTCATTTGCATATTTGCAGAGTTAATTGATATTACATACTTTCATTGAAAAATATTATGCGCCTTTGCCAAGTTGCTTTATTGCTCATTTTTGCTTGCTTCATCTCATGTAATCCACCTTCGAATAAAGTAAGTAATCAGGAGATAAGGAATGAACCTTGGCATGTTCGATTGGAGCAAATAGCAACGGGAATAGAAAACCCTGTATTCCTAACGCATGCCAACGATGGTTCCGGCAGGTTGTTCGTAATCCTTCAAGAAGGGAAAGTACTGATAATGAAAGATGGGGGTATTTTTAGTGAACCGTTTCTGGATATTACCGAAGAAGTAGAGGATTTAGCAGGAGGGTTTTCTGAGATGGGACTGCTTGGATTTGCCTTCCACCCTGACTACATCCAAAACAGCAAGGTATATGCATTTTATAGCCATACAATATTAGATGATAACACCGGGCATATAGCCCGTGTATCGGAATTTACTGTTTCAAAAGATAACCCAGATTGGATTGACCCACTAAGTAAAAGGACCATTATGGAATTTAACTGTACTGGGTTCTACGTAAATGGAGGTCACATTGAATTTGGACCTGATGGATTTCTTTATATAGGTGTTGGCGAAGGGCAAAAAAATGGCCTGGCTCAAAATAAGGACAATGTATTTGGGAGTATTTTGCGAATTGACGTTTCTCAGGGAGAACCCTATTCCATCCCATCTGATAATCCATGGGTTTCTGGAGTCTCACCCGAGGTATGGGCTTATGGATTAAGGAATCCTTATCGATTTGCATTTGATCCTGAAACTAAACTTTTGATATGCAGTGATGTTGGTGATTTGAAGAAGGAGGAAATAGATATTATAGAAAAAATACCAACAGCCTGGCAGTCGATGAGGATGGGGAATTATATATGGTCGGACAACAAGGCATTGGACTCAAGGGATCAGGTTCGGTATTTAGGTTGAAATTTAGCCAAGAAGTCGAATTTACGGCTGCAGTCAATTAATAAAACATTACGCATAGCTGAACGGCCGCTTTTGGCCGAAAGCTGCCAGTCACTGAAAGGCAGGAAACGACCCAAAGCGAACACTGGGGCTAGGCGAAATCTTAGTTATATTTATCCACTATAATTCGGAATAAAGAGCATAACGCTTTTTATTCATACGTTGGCAGCAAGTAAAAATTAGGTCTATGAATCTAAATCAGAATAAAGACAATGTCATTGCATTTTACAATATGGCATACGAGGGAAATCCAAGGAAAGCAGTAGAACTATATGTAGGTTCTGTGTACATTCAGCATAATCCTTTAGTAGGTGATGGGATTGAGCCCTTTATCGAATATTTCGAACGGATGGCGCAAAGAATATCCTGATAAATCAGAATGTTCGATCAATTGCAGATGCGGTTTGGTAGCCCTGCATACGTATCAAATTTGGCCTGATAATGATGTATACGCAACAGCCTGGACTTTTTTAGATCTGATGAGGATGGGAATTAGTTGATCATGGTCGGACTCAATTCAAGGCATTGCTCAAGGATCGTGCGCGATATAAAATGTACGATTGAAATTTACCCGGGTGGTTTTGGCGGATTTACGGCTGCAGCAGATGCTAGATAACGTGGGATTTCACGCAGTGAGCTCAACGGCCGCTTTGGCCGAAAGCTGCCAGTCACTGAAAGGCAGGAAACGACCCAAAGCGGCCGGTCAGATATTTCCATTTGTGCCACTTTATTTCCAATTTAGGAGTGCTATGCGGGCAAATGTCCGTATATAAACAATTGTGCGTCATTAGAATTAACTAAGCGTAGATTATCATAAGTGTTTTTATAGAAAAATGAAGGCAATTGTATGTCCTAAATATGGTGGACCTGAGGTTCTTCAGGTCAAGGAATTTGAAAAACCAACTCCCAAAGACAATGAGGTATTGGTAAAAGTTCATTCATCAACAGCAACAACCGGGGACTACAGGATCATGCGGTTTTCATTTGCAGCTTGGTTCTGGCTTCCTGGCAAGTTTATACTTGGGTTTACTAAACCAAGAAAGCAAATTCCCGGGTGGGAACTGTCTGGACAAATTGAATCAGTTGGCAAAAGTGTTAGCCAATATAAAAAGTGCGACAGAGTTTTTGGATATACTGAAGGTATTAGTTTCGGTGGTACGAATGCTGAGTACAAATGTATCCCGCAAGACAGGATAGTATCAATTAATGATTCCAATATAAGCTATGAGGAAGCAGTCGTTCTTCCAATTGGAGGACTTACAGCTTTGTACCTGTTGAGAAGAGCAAATGTCAGGCAGGGACAAAAAGTTCTGATTAATGGTGCTTCAGGAAGCGTAGGCACTTTTGCTGTTCAACTTGCTAAATATTTTGGGGCTGAAGTTACAGGAGTATGTAGTGGTAGAAATGTTGAATTAGTTAAATCCATTGGTGCAGATATTGTAATAGATTACACCAAGGAAGATTATACCAAAAACGGGCAGAGCTATGATGTGATTTTTGATGCAGTCGGTAAGACTTCGTTTTCCCACTCTAAAGATTCTTTAAAGAACAATGGTATATATCTTACAGTTGATTGGCCATTTCTTCAAGCGTTATGGACCTCACTTACAAGTAAGAAAAAGATCATATTTGGGATGGCTCCTCACAGAATTGAAGACTTAATCTTTCTTACGGAGCTTGTTGAAACTGGGAAATTAAAACCTGTAATTGATAAATATTTTACTTTAGATGAAGCTATAGAAGCATACAGCTATGTTGCAAAAGGACACAAAAAAGGCAATGTGGTAATAAGAGTAGAATAGAGAATAAATGAATAACGAACGCACAACAAAAGCTAAAAACACATATAAATACGTGTTTTGGCAAGGACCATTGTGCCGCATGACCAGCCCAATTAATGTTGTTATATGAACCGTATAGGAGTTTTAATCTGCTTTGTCTAATAGCGTTTTGCTATGCATGCAATCAAAAAAGTGTTCAGGAGCGTGATGAAAGCGAACAATTGTTGATAGGAACATGGATTGGTATAAAAAAGGAGCTTCGAAATGGAGAAACGGGTGAAAATTATACCAATGATAACAGTGACCAAGAATATCAATCAACTAATTAGAAGACTGGTTCAAAAACTAAGTCGATTTGTTAGATCAAGAGAAATATTCTGGTCTTAAATCAAATCCTTACGCTGTAGTCGAGTCCTCTTCAAACATTCCTCCGCTTTTGGCCGATAGCTGTCATTCACGAAAGGCAGTAAACGACCCAAATCGGCCGGTCACGTTAATTACAAAAATGACTATTTGCACCATACGAATTTGTTCCTAGTGCTTTTTTCGTAATTTCAATTTCGTAAAACTAGAATTACAATTCCTTTGTCCCAATCTCGTCAACTAGCTGCCATTATGTTTACCGACATCGTCGGGTATACTGCGTTAATGGGTGGAGATGAGGAGAAGGCGTTTCATTTGACAGTATCAGGGACGAGGTGGAATTTCAGCAGATTGTCAAAGATGTCGAAGCAAAATTTCAGGCCGAGCATGAAAGGGTAAGAGTCTGGTTGGAAAAATAGGGAATTTTATAATTACGAAATAAACAAAGCATTACTATCATGAAAAAAATATCAATTTTGCTCATACTTTTTGTTTTGGTTGGAATAACCTCAATAGAAACCTGTCTTGCTCAGGATCAGCAAGGATTTACGGTAGATTACTACTATAAAATTAAATGGGGCCATTTTGGTGAATTTGTGGATCTTTATAAAAAGAACCACTATCCCATCCTGGCTGAACTGAAAGAACGAGGTGAGATATTAGATTTTTCAGCTGCTTATCCCTTATATCATACCGGGGAATCGTCTCGATGGGATTTCCGTTTTACCATTGTTTTTAAGGACTTTGAGGCTGCTCACAGCGATGAACATTCTGAACAGATAATCAAGGAACTCTACCCTGACCAGGAAAAATTCAAACAAGAGGAGCAACGAAGATTTGAACTCATTATTGAACACCTGGATGTTCCGCTTAAAATGGAAACTTTTTCAGACTGGTAAGTAAATTCTCTCGGACTCTTTAATACTCCTGATACATTTCCACTCCCTGTTAGCTATAGAGACTATTAGAAGCGCAGATTTCCTAACCTTCGAAGAAAAGCAAGATATATTCTACAATAACGCTGCTAGATTTCTTAGATTATCTGAAGAACAGATTGCCCAACATCATGAAATTTAAAAGCTATGCTTGAACGGCCGCTTTTGGCCGATAGCAGCCGTTGGCGAAAGGACCGGAAACGATCCGAAGCGGCCGTTGGGTAACTCAATTTTTGGTTACATTTGACTCAACAATAAAGGGAACAAAGAGCATGCTCTTTACCCGTACGTTAGGTGAAATGTTCAACATAAAAATAAATAGATGAACGTAAAACAAATTTTGATTTGGACCGGGCGTACTGCTTTATTGTTATTGTTATTTTTTATCCTGTTCATCATTGGGTCAATGGCCGTTTCAGGGATGCTTCCAGATATAGAATCGGAGCCGGGGCTGGTACCTGGTAATATTGGATTCTTGATTTTCGGGATACTCAACACTCTTCTTATCATAGCATTAATTCTAAGCTCACGTTGGCATGGATGGAAATTAGCCCTGGCATTGGCCTTTGCCTATTACGGAGCAGTAACTTTTTTAACACAAATTGAAACTTGGTATTTCATGTCAAATATCACAGTTGATGCAAAACTTTTACCACGGCTGTTTATAATGGGTCTACCTGTAGCTTTTGTTTATATACCACTTGTGGTATTGATTCTGGGCAAAAGAAGAGCGAATAGTACGATAGAACCTACGGCAGCAGTAATAATGCCTGTTAAGCAGTTGTTATTTAAATTATTGGGCATCGCACTTCTTTATATTGTACTCTATTGGGGTGCAGGGTACTATATTGCCTGGCAAAATCCAGACTTGCGTTCTTTTTATGGAAGTCCGGGAGCCATCCTGCCTTTTTGGGAGCACACCACCAATACTTTAAGAACAGATTCGGGATTATTACCCTTTCAGGCTTTACGTGCCATGCTGTGGACTCTATGCGCAATCCCCATAATTCGTGGCTCGAAAGTAAATGCATGGTGGACTGCCATTCTTCTGGGACTTTTCTTTACAATACCACAGATTTCAGGACTGATTTTAGAAAACCCATTAATACCACTAGCCAGTGTGCGTCTTAGCCACATGATTGAGGGAATAGCATCTAATTTTATCTTTGGAATGATTACAGTTTGGTTGTTACATCGAGAACACGATTCGTTAAAAGATTTGTTTGGAATTAAAATAAAATAAAATGGAATAATTAAAACACACTTCAGTCCGGGAGATGGAAGAGCGAGGAGAACTTAATTTATAACTCTATCTGAACGGCCGATTTTGGCCGAAAGTTTACTTCCCAATTTGGAATGCTAAACGTGTATATTATGCGTATATAAACAAGTTAGCCACAAGCCAAAATAGACAAATATGGAGCGAGAGAAATTCAATAAAAAGAAATCATTAATACTACTCTTGAGCCTGCTTTGTTGTGTTTTATCCTGTTCAAAACAGCAACCTGCATCCTATCAGGCAACTGTTAAGATTGACACAGATACACATGCCAAAGCTTACAGCCCCATGATTTTCGGTGGGTTTCTTGAGCATTTTGGGAAGCAAATTTATGGTGGTGTATTTGACCCTGGCTCTCCACTTTCAGATAATAAAGGATTTCGTACTGATGTTATTAACGCATTAAAGGAACTCAAAGTACCAGTTATTCGCTGGCCAGGAGGATGTTTCGTTGATGGCTATCACTGGATGAATGGAGTGGGTGAAAATCGCCAGCCTAAAGATGATATTCGATGGGGAGTTGTCGAGCCAAATACGTTTGGGACCCATGAATTTGTTGAGCTTTGCAGACTACTGAATGCAGAACCGTATATCTGCCAAAATGGCTTGGCCGATGTTCAGGAAATGTCCGATTGGGTTGAATACTGCAATGCAACTGAAGGTAAATTCGCCGACATGCGCAAAAAAAATGGATATCCTGCTCCACTCAATGTCAAGATATGGAGTGTAGGAAACGAACGATCAGGTCGTGATTATATTCATAAAGTTCGTGATGGCGGAATAGCCATGAAGGAGGTGGATTCAAGTATTCTGGTAACTTGCTCGGGGATCCACGGGAGCTCTCGAATAGATCCATATCTATTTGAAGCAGCTGGAGAATATTTGAATTACATATCGGCTCATCAATACTGGATTGAAAACTTTCAAAAACACTCTACACCCAACTATTTGTCGTGTATGATGCTATCCGAGAAGCCAGAATTGTATATTAAAAAGGTAGTAAATCAAATTAAAACAGCAGAAACAGAAGATAAGGTTAAGAAAGGAAAAATTAAAATTGCTTTTGATGAATGGAACCTACGTTCTTGGCATCATCCAGGATTTCAACGCAATGAAAAAGTTGATTACAACGATCCAGAAATTATAGAATTAATAAATGCCAGAGACAAAAGTCTGAATCCTGTAATTTACAATCTATCAGATGCATTATTTGCAGCCTCATTTTTTAATTCATGCCTTCGTCATTCCGAGAAGATTGCAATGGCGAATGTCGCGCCACTTGTGAACCAGACTGGGCCACTTTATGTCCATCCTAAAGGAATTGTCAAGCGTACTCATTTCCATACAATGGCAATGTATGCGAATGAACTTGAAGAATATGTCAACAAGGCAAAGGTAGAAGGAAGCAAACTTACCTATGGTAAAGATTCAGTTTCTGTACTTGATGCCATTTCTACCGTTGACAAAAAAGGTGAAAACTGGGCTATTTCATTAGTGAACCGACATCCTTCAGAAAACATTGATTGTAAAGTTATATTGGGAGATAAGCTATTAAATGGCACATATAAGGCAAAGATTCTCACAGGTGAGTCAACAGATGCTTACAACGATATTGAGCACCCTAATCGAGTAGCTCCTAAAGAGGTGGAGCTAAAGTTTAAAAAGGGTGTCGTCAACCTACCACCTCACTCATTGACAATTGTCCACATTAGAAGTGATTATAAATAGAATGAACTTAGAAGAATTAGTATCATAATGCCAGTGGCTAAACTTCAACGCAACGACACCCGATGGCAGTGAGATGTAGAATATAAAGTAGAGTTTCCTGAGTGAGCGTGAACGGCCGCTTTTGGCCGAAAGCAGTCATTCATCGAAGTCAGTAAATCATTTCAAAATGAATGCATGCCAATAATAAAAGCAATGAAAGTAAAGTCAATTTTATTTGTGAGTTTAGTTGCGTTTATAATATCATCATGTGTATCAAAACAACATTTGTTTATACTATCGGGTCAATCTAATATGGCAGGTTTAAGACCGGAAGAGTCTTTTACTCCAACAATTGAAAGTGAATTTGGTGAAGAAAATGTAATTGTGGTAAAAGATGCATTAGGTGGTCAACCTATTAGACGTTGGTATAAAAATTGGAAACCTCTGGTAGGAGATGAACCCAAGGCTCAACCTGATCTCTACGACTCTTTAATGAATAAGGTTTACTCCGCCATCGATAATAAGAAGATTGCAACAGCTACATTTATTTGGATGCAGGGTGAACGAGATGCTAGAGAGAAGTTGGGAGAAATGTACGAAGAAAGTTTGATAGGACTTTATAATCAACTTAGCTATGATCTAAAAAGAAAGGACGTAAATTTTATCATAGGTAGATTAAGTGATTTTGACATGATGAATGAAATATATCCTCATTGGGTTATGATCAGAGATATTCAAGTTAAAGTAGCCGAATCTAATCCTCGTTTTGAATGGATTAATACAGACGATCTTAACGATGGTTATGATAGAAACGGAAAAGAAATAAAAGATGATCTACACATGTCAGCAGAAGGATACATATCTATGGGTAAACGTTTTGCTGACAGGTCAATTCAGATTATAAACCGTAATAAGTAGTACAAATCCAACTAAAATAAGTCAAACTACTTCAAATTAATACTATCCGTTTATTCAAGCCGTCAGTGCCCGAATGGCCGCTTTTGGCCGAAAGGAGTCATTGAGTGAAAAGCCAGTAACGACGCAAAGTGGCCAGTCACGGATGACTTTCAACAATTCTCTTATTGTTTGCACGGGCTTATATTCTTACTAAACTGGTTAATAATCTTGGATATAAGTCTGCCCATATCGAAATCGAAAAAGAATACGATATGGGCAGACCCAAGGAAAATAAATCAAGAATTGATGCTATTGTCAGCAACTAATTTAAATGGACGGAAGAACTGTAACAAACAAATCTTGGGTGTTTCCATTGTTAAGACGGAAACTTAGGGTATAGTTACCGGCAACGGCTGAGTCCGTGGTGAATTGAACAAGCAGCAAACCAGTCGGCGACCCGGTAATAAACGCAGGGATCTCTGCGGAGGGACCTTCGGTGGTTAGACTGTAATTGTTTGCGCCGGGAGGTGCATCAATCCGCACTTGACCCACGGTAGATCCGTTCTGAACCAACAAACCATGCGAGAGGTTAACCATTTGAAGATCGACACCCAGGAACGGTTCATTGTCTTTATCCCATAAATACATACCTACCCGAACTGCTGATTCTCCCAGAATCACTTTTTGATAAATTGGGTTGAAGAAGGGAGGTGGTGGACCCCCGCCGCTAAATAGGCTAATCGCATGAATACTGGGTCGGGATTTGGGAATAATGATAACTTCACCAATTCCGCTCATGATCTTCGAGGGTGCAGGACCTGGTCGAATTCTAATGGGAATTTCATATTTCCCCGGTTTTGGATTTTCAAAACCCAGCAATAGCAAATGGGCCTGTTTGGGTCCTGGTCCAAACATGTCCACAAGGTAATCACCAGTCAAGGTGGCAGTAATGGTGTTACCATCTACTGTCGTTGTCCACGGAAAGATGAAGGGGGGGGGGAGGGGGGTTCAGAGCTGGGGGGCTCTGCGGCCATCCTTGCAACAGAAATATGGAGTTGGTGCCTCCCCCTGTATTGACGAATTCACTAGGAAGTTTCACCTCAACGGTAGCGCCGGCCTTCAGACCGATTCCGTCAACGGTCGGGTCTATATCCACAAAAGTTAACACAATGTCGGTTTTAGCTTTGGCGGTTGTACCGTCAGGAGCTATCGGTGCTTTTCGAATAGAAACCTCAAGGTATTCAGTGGCTCCATTTGAAGGTAGAATTACATTACTGAGTTCACTAGGATTCAGGAAGCTCTCATCAGCACAGCTGTTTAAAATTAGCATGGCAATTATTAGTGCATTTGATAATTTTTTCATCTTTGAAAACTGTTTAAATTTAAGGTTTATACGACTTTGTAAAAGGTAAGATTTACATTCTAAGGCATTGAAAACAAATGTCATCAGTGGAACACGATAGTACAAAAAGAATAATCAGGGTAGAGGTGAGTAGGTTGGGTATTTTCATAACTATTCTAATATTAGATATTATTAATTCAAACGGTATAAATAATATATGAAAAAAATTTGTCGTTCTGAAGATATTTCTATGCCCTGTTTATTGTTTAACCCACGACATTTTAAACGCCAATCGAGTGAATTGGCAGCAATTTCTAGCTTCCTGGTACTTGTGAAATTTGCACAATTCAAATCTGTAAATAATATCAACTACTAAATGAGGACTATTCATTTATATTTTTCCAATATGATATTAAACTGAATGGTCGGTAACGATTGCTTGTTATATCACCAACTATTTTTTTAAAAAAAATGAAAGAAATTTTCTAAAAGATTACTGATTCACAGAAAATTCAAGAAATTAACAGGGTTAAATGTTCAGATCAATAAATCGTCTTTGGGGGGAAGAATGTAAATATTTATATGGATCGCTTTATCAAGTGCTGCTCACATAAACTGGAATATTCCTAGATTAAGGATTTTTGTATTTAAAACTACTTCTCAATAATCGCCGTCCATATGCTTAGTGTTTGCCCATCAATTTGGGTCCAGATAGGCCGGACTGATCCCTAGTGAGCCACAACAGTATCCAGCGATAGCATTGAAAGTGATTATGAATACAATAAACAGAACCAGTTGATTCGCTGTAATCGTACTATATTCGGGGCTCCGGATGGCTTTTTGACCTATGTCTATGACCAGGATGGTGTAGTATTGATAGAAAACTTCAATGTATCGCAGAATTTAATTGGAGGACAGTCTTATAGCTATGAAAATGAAGGAAA
>PVMK01117407.1_pt1 | contig 24606 bp, 23 predicted proteins | sample 1853481 | NCBI WGS metagenome assembly PVMK01 (sample SAMN08533507, study PRJNA380276) | Marine sediment metagenome, whole genome shotgun sequencing project.
CCGCATGACGCAGCAGCTCGATCGCTCGACCGGGCGACTCGATGAGATCCGCGACGCCGTGGCGGAAGCGAAGGATGCGCTCTCGAATCTCCAGATAGCGGCCGCTCCGGGCGGGAAGGGCGTGGATCCCAACAAGCGCTACACCGTCGATACCAAGGGTTCGCCCGCGATGGGTCCGGATACGGCCCCGGTCACGATCGTCGAGTTCAGCGACTTCCAGTGCCCCTTCTGTGGGCGCGTCGGTCCGACACTCAAGCAGATCAAGAAGGAGTATGGAGACCAGGTGCGCATCGTCTTCAAGCACCAGCCCCTCTCTTTCCACGCCAAAGCCCCCGCCGCCCACGCGGCCGCTGAAGCCGCCCACCGGCAGGGCAAGTTCTGGGAGATGCACGACAAGATCTTCGCGGAACAGAAGGCGATGAGCCCCGAGAAATACGTGGAGTACGCGACAGAGCTCGAGCTCGACGTCGATCAATTCAAGGCGGACGTGGCTTCGGCGGACGTCAAGAAGAAGGTCGACGCGGACGTGAAGGAAGCCGCGAAGCTGGGTTCTACCGGAACCCCCGGATTCTTCATCAACGGATTGAACCTGAAAGGGGCCAAGCCTTTCGAAGCATTCAAGGAAGTCATCGACAAGGAACTCAAGAAGAAGAAGAAGGCCTAGCGCAGCGCGATAACAAAAAGACGGCCTAGCAGAGCGGAACCAAGCGGAACGGAGCCGACTTGAGATTGGATCGGGTAGCGCTGAGCGCGATCGCTCTACTGATAGGGGGGGGGCTACTGCCCAGCTCGGCCGGCGCGGGCCCTCTGCTCTACTCCGTCTCGTCGCGCGACGCCGTCTTGAGGCAGATCGATTCGGCGGACGGCTCGACGGTGGACGCGAGCGTGCTCATCACGCTCGCGGGCCTGACCGTGGAGAAGTCCACCGGCCTCGCGAGAGATCCCCTGACGGACACGCTCTACACGCTGCTCGTGGTCCAATCGGGGGGGAGCCCGTTCCGAGTGCTGGCGACGCTGGACGAGGCGACGGGCGCCGCCTCCTCGATCGGAGTCACCAGCCAGAAATTCGCTGGGATTGCGTTTGCGGATGATGGAACCCTATACGGGATCAGTGGAGACGGGGCCGCCGTGCCCGAATCGCTGTTCACTTTGAACATCAACACCGGGTCCGCATCGCTGGTCGTGCAGCTCGGGGATGGGTCGGATGGGGAAACCATCGCGTTCAATCCCGACGATGGCCTGCTCTATCACGCGTCGGGCATCGGCAACCAGAACCTGACCGTCAATGGAGAGATCTTCGAGACGATCGACCCCGGGACACTCGCCGTCACCAATGTGCCGCTGTCGCAGGACGACTACCAGGAACTGACCGCCTTGATGTTCTCGGACGGCGGCTTCCTCGCGGGGGACATTGGTGATGTGAATGTCGATTTGCCCGGCTTCTACCACATCAGTGTCGGTGGCATCGTGACCTTCCTGGGCGACATGGACCACGTCACGAAGGGGCTGGTTCCGGTACCCGAGCCCGTCCGCTGGATCCAGTTGGCGAGCGGGATCACCCTGCTGAGCGTGCTGCGCCGAATGCGCAAGAGCTGACGTTCTGACGCCACTCGGTTCGTGGTAGGCTGACTCCATGAGCACCCGTCACTTCTCGGTGATTCCCTTCCCCATTGCGGTCTGGGCGTCGCTGATGCTGCTGGCGCTGGGCTGCTCTCCCGCGAATCCAGACAGTCGTCCGGAGGCAGCCGCCCGCTTCGCGCCGGCCCCCGAACGCCTCTCCGCGCTACTCATCAACGGCGGCGGGCGCCGGCAGATCAACTACCACTCCCACCTCGATCACCTGCGGCGACTGCTCGCGATGCTGGAGGCGACAGGGGTCGACCCCGCACGAATCGCCGTCTTTAGTGGGGACGGTGCAGACCCCGCTCCGGATCTCGCGACGCGGGAGGGCCATCGGCCACCCGATTTCTGGCTGCTTTCGCGCAGTGAGGCGAAGCGGCTTCGCCCCCCGATCGAGTATGTGAACTCGGAGATCGAGGGGTTCACATTGCAACCCGCGACGCGTGCAGCACTGACCGCCTGGTTCGAGACCGATGCGAGTCGCCTCACCTCTGGCGACACCCTGCTCTTGTACGTGACCGATCACGGGAAGGAAGATCCGGAAGGCCTCGGCGACAGCACCATCACGCTTTGGGGAGAGAAGCTGAGCGTGAGCGAGCTGCGCGGGTTGCTGGCGAACATCGAGCCGGGAGTTCGCGTCGTGATGCTGATGTCACAGTGCTACTCGGGCGGGTTCGCAAACGCCATCTTCCCCGATGGTGTGGAGGTCGTTCCGGCGGGAAACGTGTGCGGTTATTTCTCCGCTCCTCCGGACCGAAAGGCACACGGTTGCTACCCAGAAGTCTCTGGGAAGGAAGCCATCGGGCACTCGCATCGCATGTTCGATGCGCTGGCCACGTATCAGCGTCTGCCCGATGCTCAACGGGAAGTGCTCGTCACCGACGGCACGCCGGACGTACCCAATGCGACCACGGGCTTCTGGCTCGCCAAGCAGCTCGAACGCAGCGCAGCACTCGGCGGCCACGAAACCTCGGACTTCGTCGACACGCTTCTCGTCGAAGCGTGGGAAGATCCGCTCACATGGGAGCGGGAGATTCGCCTGCTGGATCGCGTGGGGCAGGCCTTCGGCTTCTCGAGTCCGCGCTCGCTCGCTCAGCTCGACGAGCAGGTACAGGGTCTGTCGGGGCTCCGGGACCAGCTCAATACCTACACTGATCGCTGGGAGCGCGCGCTCGACGCCCTTCGACAGGAAAATATCTCGGCCTTCCGCGAGGCGAATCTGGAGATGAGCGATCGCGTCCAGGCGAGCACACTGAAAACCCTGAACACAGACGAGCGGCGCCGGGAAATCGATGCATACATGGAAGAGTTGGTAGCGTTCACGGAGCGCAACTCAGAACGTGATGCGCGGCTTCGCGATCTTCACTGGAAGGCGAAGGAGGCGAAGGCCGCCCGCTATCGCGCCGATGTGCGCATCGCCGCCGTGCTGCGAATGCGGACGTTGCTGATGGAGGTGGCGGGGCGCTATTACTTGAGCCGGTACGCGTCCGATCGGGAGCGGAGTGCCTTCGGGCTACTCGAAACCTGCGAGGATCTCGCACTCGTGGGCCCTGATGCGATCCCCGTCCTCAATTCAGAGGTGGCAGATCCGTTTCCCACGCTGGATCAAGAGCGCCTGCAGATCGAGGCAATCACCCCGAGTTGGTTGGGACTACACTATAAAGCGACGAAGGACTCGAAGCACGAGTGGCAGGATCTGCCGCCCGGGGCGGCCGTCGTCTCCGCGGTACTCCCCGACTCCCCGGCGGCTGCAGCGAAGCTGGAGGTGGCCGACATCCTGCTGGGCCCGGCCGGCGCACCATTTCAAGAGCGCCACGGGCTGCGCGAGTGGGTGATGCAGAGCGAGGCAGACAGACCGTACGCCATGCAGGTGTTGCGCGACGACCGGGAAATCGAGGTCGTCATCAGCCTCGTCCCGTATCCGATCGAGCTCCCGAAGTTGCCAGGGCCTCCGCAGATCGGGAGCGCGGCGCCCGAACTGGAGCTGGATTATCTGTCTGATTCCCCGAGACCCGTGCAGGGGCAATCGCAGCTGCTCTTGTTCTGGGCGACGTGGTGCAGGCCCTGCAAACAGTCCCTCCCCGAGGTGATCGCATTCGCCAAGGATAGGGACATCGCGGTGGTCGCCATCACCGACGAAGATCCGGACCTGGTCGGTTCCTTCGTACAAAAATACGACGGGGCTTTCCCCGAAATCATCGCGACAGATTCCCACCGCGAACAGTTCCAGAAGTACGGCGTCAGCGGCACGCCGACGTTTGTTCTGGTCGACGGCGATGGAGTCGTGCGTCATTTTCAGACCGGTTACAAAGTCAACGAAGGCCTCCGCGTCGACGGCTGGCAGTGGAACGGAGGGGCCCAATGATCCCGGCAGTCTCGAGTGAGCGCTTCACGGGAGCGGTTGATAAAAGCTTCAGCGCCACCGCTGCATGAACTTCCGGTTCTCCTCACGCCGTGGCATGTGACGCTCGTCCGGAAGCAGTAAGAGTTCGTAGTCCTTGCGGTGGCGAACGGCGGTCCGAACTTTACGCGTTGGACGACGACCCGACCGAGGCGAACAACCTGATCGACGCGAAAAGAAAGGTTGCGAAGCGTCTGGCGGAAACGCTCGACCGCTACCTGCAGGCGCAGGGGCAACCGATGACGGAGCCGGATCGCATTCCGATCGCCCCCGACCTCCGCAAACGGCTCGAGGCGCTCGGTTACCTCGAACCCTGAGCGCGTTGTTTTTCTCTCGAGCTTTCGAGTAAGGCTTCGCGAACCGTGTCGGGGCGCCAGTTACTTCAGGATCACGGCGGCCACCGAGGGGTTCGATCGAGCCGGGTCGCCGGGCTTGTAGATCAGGGTTCTGGATCGCGGCCGGACAGCATGCGAGGCGGCTGCTCGCCGAGTGCCTGGATGCGCAGAAATCCATCGTCGTCGTAGATCATGACGTCGCGCACGCCGCTCTCGCGCAACACTTCGACGAGATCCGTCACCACGAGTATCCGGTCCGATAGCTGAAGCGCCAACCAGCCGTCCCGAATCTCGCCGACGAATGCGGGGCCTCGTCCATTTCCGTTGCGGGCCCCATGCGAAAGAAAGGGAGACACCTGATCGAGTTGGTCGCGATTGAAGCGCGCGTGGTCGCTGTCCCACAGAAGCCCTCGACCCATCCAGAAAACAAGCAGCACGCTGGCGATCGTGATGCCGATCGTCGCCAGGCGTCGGTTCGGTAGGGCCTTCCACGCCGGGCGTTCAGCCTTCTCGGCTGCGCTATGCGAGTTGAGGAGCGCCTCCCGCACGATTGTCTGTGCTGTCTCCGGAGTATCTGGCGTCTCCGCCAACTCTAACGTCTCCGCTAGCTCCAAGGTCTCTGCGGTCTCCAATGCCTCCGCATTCTCCAGCGTACTCGGATTGGGCGTGGGGGGGTGGTACTTGCGCCGCATCTCGGCCATGGATGCGTAGAGAAACCGGGTCTTCAGCTCGGTAAGCATGCATGCCTCCCGATAGTCGTCGCCGGAGATTCCCAGTTTCACCTTCTGCTGGAGCGCTTCGGAGAGTTCGGGAGCCCACTCGTCGAATAGTCGCGCTGTCGTGATCCCGACGGCCGGAAACTCGTCTTCGAGTACGACCGAGGAACGACACAACAGCCCAACCAGGATCACTTTCCGGATGAGATCGTCGGGGGAATCTACCGGCTCGGCCAGCAGCGCTTCGCGCTCATCCGCAGTTGGATACTCGAGATCGAGGCACCACGCGATGCGATCGACTGCGCTCAACTCGGGGGCTTCACCCGCCACACGCCGCCTCAATGCCTGAGCGATCTGCGGAAGAGTTGGTGTATCGAACACCGAGACCGCCCGCAGGGGTTCGTCGGCCACCGGCGGCAGTGTTCCCCAATCCTGCGAAGCCAGTACTTCTTCGTCGATGCGTTGCAGCAGCGCAACGTTGTAGGTGACGATGGCGCGTAGGCCCTGCGGTACGAAATAGCTGGACCCGAGTTCTGTCTTGCGGGTTCGCAGCGCGCGCAGCTGCATTTCTCCGCGCGAAGCGGCTTCATACATATCCGCCGCGTGGAAGAACTCGGCCTCAATTTCGGGGAAGTCGCGGGTCGTAATCAACGCCGGTCCGCTCACAGAGTTCGTGCAATCGCGGTGTCAGCTGGACCGGATCGAGGGGCGGCTGATCGGGGCCGGCGCTGCACAGCAACGTGACCAGGTAATCGATCGACGGGATTCGCGCCTGGGTGCCATCTTGTTCGAGCAACTCGGCACCGAGAATCAAATCGAGCAGGTCGAGCACGCCCCGCCGGTTTTGCGAAACGCAATCGGGAAGCGTGGAGCGGAGCTGGGTGACGGAAATCTTGGACGCGACTGCGCGCATCTCACTTTCGAGGGAATCCAGACGAGATTCGATTTCGGCCATCGCCTCGAAATCCGGATCGGTCGCAGCACGACTGACCAACTCCATCAAGTCGTCATTCAAGGTGCGGCCGGTTTCGGCAATGTCGGTTTTTTCTGTGGAGAGCCCGGATGGTGCGAGCACACCCCATGCAGACCGCAGCGCACGCTGGCGGTCGATGAGTGAACTCAGCGCCGAGTTGAGGCCGGTTTCTTGTTCCATTCCCTCCGGCTCTCCCGTCTTACTGATCTGCGTCACATCACCCAGCCCTGGAGGGTTCGTCAGCGACCAACCTTAAAAGGTCGACTGACCCGAACTCGCATTGCAGGGGCCGACGGACTTCGGTTGGAGTCCTGTGGCGTCGCAACCGACTTTGCCCGCGACCATCGTCCCGCTGCCGTCCGGATTCGCGTAACCCCAGTACTGAACGAAACCATCCCCATCGATGTCGGCGCCGGCGTCCGCTGTGTAGCCCGCGCCGTCAGCGCTCACCGCGACTCCGTAAGAGAAATACACGTGGCCCTGGGGCACGAAGCCCAGGGGTTCGAAGTCGCTGGTGAGGCCGTCGAAGGCCACGGCCACTGAGCCCGGGATGGCGGCCGGCTCGGCGTTGGCGCTCCGATACGTTTGGTGTTCGCTGTAGTGGGTTTCTTCGAGCACCCGGATCGCGCCGAGGTTCGTCTTGGCCTCGGCACTTTTCGATCGGAGCTGGTAGCTGCTCAGCAGGGGGATGGCGATCGCGGCGAGCACTCCGATCACCGCCACGACCATCATCAGCTCAAGCAGCGTGAAGCCCGCTCGATTGGGCGCCCGTCTTGCCTGGATCTTCATTTTGGCGTCATCGGCCCTTTGAACCCCAGGCTCAAGTTCATTATTTGGTGGCCGCTACCGATCAAGTAATTGCCTACATGGCCAAGTCGCCATATACTTACAAGAACCCATTGGAGGCATCCATGGCCGGTAAGAGCGATGACGTCTTTCGCCAGCAGGCACAGGTGCTCAAGGTGCTCGCGAACGAATCCCGGCTCAAAATCATCGATCGGCTGTCGCGAGGCGAGTGCTCCGTTGGCGAACTGACCGAACTCGTGGGCTCGGATCCCTCGACCATCTCGAAACATCTGGCGTTACTCCGCGCCCACGGCATCGTGCTCGACCGCCGCGAGGGGAACGCCGTGTACTACACGCTGCTCACTCCCTGCGTGACGAAATTCTTCGCGTGTGCCACCCAGGTCTTGCAGGAGCGGGCATGAGCGGCGCCTCGCTTTTCTCTGAGCCGATCCGGACCCCTGGCCGCCGTGATCGCGGACTCCTGGGATGAAGGAGCGAGTAAAGCTCGCGCTGATCCTGGCTGTGTTCGCGGGCTGCTGGTTCTTGCCCCTCAGCAGCGATTCCCTCTGGAGCCCTATACACGCAAGCCTGTCTCTCGTGAAGTGGTACGCGCAGGAGCACGTCCTGCTCTGCCTCGTACCGGCGTTCTTCATCGCCGGGGCGATCAGCGTGTTCGTGAGCCAGGGTGCGGTGATGAAATATCTCGGGCCCGAGGCGAAGAAGGTCGTCGCTTATCCCGTGGCCGCGGTCTCCGGGACCATCCTGGCCGTGTGCTCCTGCACGGTCCTGCCTCTGTTTGCGAGCATCCACAAGCGCGGCGCGGGGCTCGGCCCCGCCACGGCGTTTCTGTACTCGGGCCCGGCGATCAACGTCCTCGCCATCATCCTCACCGCTCGGATCCTCGGCCCCGAGCTCGGCATCGCTCGGGCGGTCGGCGCGATCTTGTTCGCCGTCGTCATCGGCCTGCTCATGCATTTCATCTTTCGCAGGGAGGAGGCCGAGCGGCAAGCGGAAGGCCCGGTCGTGATGCCAGACGACGAGAGTCGGCGCGCTCTGTGGCAGGACGGGCTCTACTTCGCGGCCATGATCGGCATCCTTGTGTTCGCCAACTGGGGCGAGCCGCGAAATGCCGAAGCCGGCGTGTGGGCGGCCATCTACTCTGCAAAGTGGGTCGTCACGGGCATTTTCGGGGTCGTACTCATCGGCAGCATCGTCGCCTGGTTCAATCGAGACGAGCTGGGTTTCTGGGTTGATTCGAGCTGGACATTCGCCAAGCAGATCCTGCCACTGCTTCTCGGGGGGGTGCTCGTGGCGGGGTTCTTGCTCGGCGGTCCCGGCGACTCCGCGAGTGGCATCATCCCCAACGCGTGGATCGAACAGGCCGTGGGCGGAAACTCTCTGCTTGCCAATTTCTTCGCGTCGTTCGTCGGTGCGTTCATGTATTTCGCCACGCTCACCGAGGTGCCGATTCTCGAGGGGCTCATCAAGTCCGGAATGGGCAAGGGGCCGGCGCTGGCTCTGCTACTCGCCGGCCCGGCCTTGTCGCTGCCCAACATGCTGGTCATCCGCAGCGTCGTGGGGACGAAGAAGACACTCGTGTTCGTGGGTCTGGTTGTCGTGCTCTCGACCATCGCGGGGATGACCTACGGCGCGATTTTTTAGTGAGTTGACAGAGAGGACATGAAATCGGGTGGCCACCTCGAGTGGCGGATCCGATAAGGGAGGAGAGACATGAAAATCAAGATCTTGGGAACCGGTTGCCGTAAATGCGAGAAACTCTACGCGGAAGCCGAGAAGGCAGTCGCCGCCTCGGGTGTCGCCGTGGAACTCGAGAAGGTCGAAAGCATCGATGACATCACGAAGTATGGCGTGATGATGACTCCGTCCCTGGTCATCGACGAGGAAGTCAAGGTGAGTGGACGTATCGCACCCGCCTCGGAAATCGCCTCATGGATCACCGCGGCGGCAAACGAGCAATCGTAAGCCCGGCCACAAATCACAGCTGCGGTTGTAGCCGTGGCAGTGTCGCCGAGATCGCTCTCGCTATTTAGCGTTTCTTTTCAACCGGAGCGGGTTCGGAAATCTTTTCATCGATGCCCATGATCTTCTGGGCGTAGCCGACATATTCTTCGAAAGGGGTCTTGAAGCGCACGACCAGCTTGGCGCCATCCGGCGACCCTCCACCGTGCATGCAGCCGGGAACGCCACCGCCGATGGTGAGCCACTCGGTCAGGCGGGCCATCTTGAATCGGCTCTCCGACGAACACTCTCCGGCCTTGAGGCAGCGTTGTAGAAGCTCGCCGTATCCGTCGTTGGTGAAGTCTTCGTGGGAGGGCATGCAGCCGGTTTCGACGATACCGCCGCTGATGTCCTGCGCCTGCCGCTTCACTTCGTAGGGCAGGGTGGCCACCAGCACCTTGTTGGAGTGAGCGGTCAGCTCGTCGGCAAAATAGGAGCCCGACGGGTGCGATTTTCCGAGCGCGCAGGCTCCTGCACCCATGCCGAAGGTGGTCTGGTTCTTGACCGACATGTCGACCAGCTTGGCCATGAACGGCTTCGCGGAAAGGCCGTTGGCCCTCGCCATCGCAGTGGCCGCGCCGACCATGACGTCGCCCTGGCCGGTCACGCAAGCGCCGATGCAGGCGCGGTAATTGGCGGAGAAATAGCCCACGACCTTGCCCGTGTACTTGGCCTCTCCGCAGAGAAACACGCGCTCGTTGGGCACGAACACGTCTTCGAACAAGAGCCAACCCTGGGTGACGCCTGTTTCCGGGACTTCGTATCCGGAGGGGGTATTCAAGTCGCGACCGTCGCTCGGACCTCTCGCCTCCACGATGGTCAACCCCTCGATGTCGCGGGGGACTACGCACGCCAATGCACAATCTTCGTCGTCGGGACCATAGGCGGTGCCGGGGAGGATGAAGACTTCGTTCGAAGACGCTGTCCCGCAGATCATTGCCTTGGCGCCGGAGATGACGATGCCGTCATCCCGTTTTTTCACTTCGCGAACAATGGTGAAGGGGTCGGGCTGCTGCGAGGGTTTGAGCCCGCGATTGCCCTTGGCGTCGGTCAATGCTCCGGCGACGGTGATGCCCCTCTCCTGGGCGTCAATGATCCAATTTTTCAGACGGTCCCGATAGTCGGTGCCGAATTCCGCGTCCATCTCCTGGGTGACCGCCCAGAGCGTATTCTGCGCGTTCCACCCGACACAGACTGCGCCGGTGCAGGTACCCGAGCGGCGGTAGTTCTGCCTCTTGAGGTGCATGTTGCCGATCAGGGCTTCGGCACTCTGCATCATCGAGTTCCAGCGAAGGATCTTCTCGCCGCTGAAGATCGAGGTAGTCGTGTATACGTCTTCCAGCTCGGGGTCGTTTGCCGCGTCGTAGGCAAGGCAGTGGCTTTCCACCGCGCGACGTGTCGCCGGGTGGGTGGTGACGTCTTCGATCAACTCGCCGAATTTGTAGACATTGGGCCGCATCTTCTTAAGCGAGGCGAGATAGTCATCTCTTGTCTTCAAAGCCATCTTCTTCCCCTTCTCATGCCCGTGCCCTGGGCCAAATATTTCGAGCCGGGTAACTGTTCGCCGCAGTCATCGCATTCTGGACGACGAGCGCGGCGTGGGTCGATCTCGAGCAACGCGATGCAGATCGGCTCGACACCGCATAGGGCCGCACTCGATCTGGCGGATCACGCCTAGCCGTTCAGCTCTTTATCTGCAGCTGCCAGAATCCGATCGAATTCCTTCTGCACCTCCGGGGACGGCGGTTCCGGGTGGTGGTTTTCCAGGATCCAACTCACCTTCTCCCGGGCGACTTCCACCGGGTCCCTGTACTGGCCGGCTGCATCCAGCTCCTGGCAATTGGTGCGCACCAGCGCGTCGCGCATGTATTTGCGGGTGTGCTTCTCGCCCAGGAAGTGTCCGCCGGCTCCGACCTTGGCGGTGACGTCCACGGCCAGGGTCTCGGGGCTGATGTCCATGTCGAGCAGCGAGTAGCGCGCCAGGTTGTAGAGATCGGCGTCGAGGATGATGGCTTCGGGATAGAGCAGGGTGTAGGTGGCCCGCAGCCCAATTCCAGTGACCATCTCGGCGCCCGCCAGACCCACCAGCAGCGGGTCGGTGGCCACCTCGGATGCCGCCTGCCAGCTCGCTACTTCGGCGCTTTCCGTGCCGAAGGCGCCGCCCAGGCAGGGCATGTCCCAGTGGTGGGCAATCTCCACGGGCGCAAAGCGGTTCCGCGCATCCAGCGGATAGCCGACGTAGCCTCCCGTGCGGGGATCGGCCCAGGCGTGAAGGATGCAGTGGAATACCCGCGCACCCGGAGTGGCCAGCTGCATGAGCACGGTGCCGCTGATCACCTCTGCGTCCGCCATTGCGAGTGCGCCCGCGTAGGTGGCCGGTGCAGTCGTGCCCATGGTGGGCATGGACATGATGACGACCGGGATGCCCGCCTCGGCCAGGACCATCGCTCCCTCGATTGCCTCCTTATCCTGCACCAGCGGCGCGATCGTGCAGCAAATCAGCGAGAAGGGAGGGCGGCGCTTGACCTCCTCCAGGCTGCCCCGCAACACGGTCGCCATCTCGACGCCGTAACGGCAGCGCTCCTCTCCCATCATCGTCACGCTCGTATAGTGCTTGGTGTTGTTCTTCCAGACGGCATCCATCTCGTGCAGCGGAGCGGACACTCCACAATCCTGCGCACTGACCATCGTCCAGCAGAGGGACATGGCGGGCAGGTAGTCATTGATGCGAGCCATCATGGCGACGTCGGCCAGGCCCGAAGCGCGCTGTTCACCTGTATTGAAATCGATGACGTTGTGGCCGCAGCCGTCGTTGGTGAAGTAGGTGACACCGTCTTTCAGGGGCAGATCCAGATCGGGATCGCGCGCTCCCAGGGTGTAACGGCGCGGCACCTTGGCCATGGCCTTGAGCACCAGGTCTCGTGGGATCTTGACGATCTGAGAACTGTGATCGACGTTCGCGCCGTGTTCGGCAAAGATCGCCAGCGCCTTTTCGGAGTCGAATCGCACGCCCACGTTTTCGAGGATGTCGAGCGTGGCTTCGCGCAGGGTGTCGAGCTGCGCGTCCTCGAGGAAACGCAGCTGGCGGGATGTCGTGATGGGTTCGATCACGTGACACTCGCTGGCCATTCTTGATTCTTCTTACGCTGCCGCGTCGACCAGCTTGCGGGCCACATTGACTGCAGCGATCGCGTCATCCGCGTAGCCGTCGGCGCCGATCTCCTTGGCAAAATCCTGGGTGACGGGGGCTCCGCCGATCATCACTTTGACCTTTTCGGCCAGCCCGGCTTCTGCGATCGAATCGATCAGCCGCTTGAGCTCCAGGAGGGTCGTCGTGAGCAGCGCTGAAGCGCCGACGAGATTGGCACCGGACTCTTCGATCGCGGCGACGAAATCGTCCGCCTTCTGGTCGACCCCGATATCGATGACCTTGAAGCCGTTGGCGGTCAGCATGGTTCCCACCAGTGTCTTGCCGATCTCGTGTTGATCACCGGCGACGGTGCCCAGCACGACCGTGCCGGCCACTTGTCGCTGCTCCTTGCCAACGAGCTCTGGCTCGAGGATTTCCAGGGCCGCCTTCATGGCGCCCGCACCCTGGATCAGTTCCGGTAGAAAGTAGGTTCCGTTCGAAAAGAGATCGCCGACTTCTGCGATGCCCTTCATCAGGCCTTCGTTGATGCACGCCAGCGGATCGACACCCTGCTCCAGGGCCTGCTTGACCACCGCCTCGGCTTCTTCTTCTTCCCCGTCGATCACAGCTTGGCATAGGGCCTCGAAAAGCTTCTCCGACATCGATCACTCCTTTCTATAAAGTTACTCTGGTTCCCGCTTAGGCTAGCGCTTTATGCAAGTCGGTGAGCCAGTCCTATTTACACCCTAATTGCGTTAGACTTGCACGCCGTACCCCCCGAATCGAAGCTCTTTGGCAAGCGTGCGGTGCGCGGCTTTCGCAAAGTGTGGCGCTTGCGAACAGAGGCGTGACCCATTGCGCCCCAATCTGTTCAGAAGACGACCGCCCGAGATCTCTCGCCAAATGCAGATTTGAGCAAGCAGCAGCCGGGCTCGGGTGCCGCCGAGCCGCCAGGGGACAAGGAAACCCCTGCGGGTTGCTGGGGCCGGCCCGAGCCCGGAGTAAAGGCTGCGGCTTGGCTGTGCTCGATCATACGGGTTCGGTCAATGAGGACTGAGAGTGAAAAATATGAACCCGGTATTTGGAGCAGACGCTTCGTAGCGACAAGCACGATTGTCGTCTCTACCGCGGAACTGAGCCTTGCATCGAAAATTCGTGAAGGAGGCAGGCATCACCGGCGTTGTGGTGGGCCGCATCGAGGCGCACGAGAGGGCAGCCTCCGGGTTTTGCCACTGGTCCGAAGGCGGCCGAATGGGGTAGAATTCAGGATTCCGGCGGATCGGCGAGCGTTCGAATGGCCTGCGGCAATGCCGCGCCTAGCAGCTCGGATCGGCCGGCACATTGCGACCGCGGATAATGCGGTCCTCACTGAAGCCAGCTTGGCGGGAAAGGTCTGAAAAAATGAGCAGCAAAGCCCCCCTGGATCACCTATCGCTCTGAACTCAAGGTTCTCGACTGCACGATTCGCGACGGAGGCCTGGTCAACAGTCATCAGTTTGGCGACGACATGGTCCGCGCCGTGTACGACACGTGCCTCGCCGCGGGCATCGACTACATGGAGATTGGTTACAAGAACTCGCCGCGGTTGTTCTCCACGAAGGAATTTGGGCCGTGGAAGTTTTGCGACGAAGAAGACCTAAATCGGGTGATCGGTGGGCACGACGATGAAGCGACCGGCCTCAAGATCTCCGTCATGGCGGACGCCGAGAAGAGCGACTGGAAGGAGCAGATCGTCCCTCGGAGCGAGAGTGTGTTGGACATGATCCGGGTCGCATTCTACGCGCACCAGGTTTCCGAAGCGGTGCAGATGATCGAGCACGCCCACAGCCTGGGTTACGAGACCGCGGCCAACCTGATGGCCGTTTCGGGCATTACAGAGACCGAGATCGACACGGTGCTCGACGCGATCGCGCCGTCACCTGCCGGCACCATGGTCATCGTGGATAGCTTCGGCCACCTCTACCGCGAGCAGATCGACATGCTGTACAAGAAGTACTCGAAGGCGATGGAGGGCACGGGCAAGGAAATCGGCATGCACGCGCACAACAACATGCAGCTCGCCTTTGCGAACACGATCGAGGCGATCATCCTCGGCGCGAACCGGGTCGATGCGACGATGCTGGGGATGGGGCGCGGGGCGGGGAACTGTCCGATGGAACTGCTGCTCGGTTTCCTGCGCAATCCGAAGTTCTCGCTGCGTCCGGTGTACGAGCTGCTGCGCGACCGTATCGTTCCGCTGCGGGACAAGCTCGATTGGGGGCCGCTGATCCCCTACAACGTCACCGGGCAGATGAATCTTCACCCGCGGGCGGCGATCCAGTTCTTGGCCGGTGATGAGAAGGGCGACTACGTAAAGTTCTACGACGAGATGACCCGCGACATCTGATCGCCTCTGGGTTGCAGTGGCGGCGCGGCTCGATGGAGGCTCTTGCCGGTGGGTCTAAAGATCCCCTGCCCGCATTGCGGGCTCCGGGAGTTCTCGGAGTTTGGCTTTGGGGGGGAAGTCCGAGAACTCGAGTCTCCCGATCTGGAGCGGGACTTCGAGCGCGTCTATCTGAACGACAACGCGCCGGGACCGCAGCTGGAGCGCTGGTTCCACGCCTACGGCTGCCGGCGCTGGTTCACGATCACGCGCGACACTGTCACCAACCAGATTGTTGACTCCGCGGAGTCCGCGTGAGCGACGCGTTCGACTTCGAGGGACGACAGGTACCCATTCGCGACGGGGACACCGTCGCTTCCGCGCTGTATCGAGACGGCGTGCGAACGTTCAATCGAAGCCACAAGTCGCACCGACGTCGCGGCCTCTACTGCATGACCGGCGACTGTCCCAACTGCCTGATCAATGTCGACGGCATGCCCGCGGTGCGCTCCTGCTGCACGCCCGCGCGAGCCGGGATGACCGTCAAGCGCGAGACAGGTCGTCCCTCGGCGGAAGTCGACCTCCTCGCCATCAACGACTACCTGCACGCGTTGATGCCGGTCGGCTTCTACCACAAGGCGTTCATCAAACCGCGCTTCAGTTGGTCCATCTTCGAGAAAGTCGTCCGGAAATCGACGGGGCTCGGCGCGCTGCCGGTGGAGCACGCGCCGGCGCCGAAGCCCGCGCGCCATCTGCACCCGGAAACGCTCGTCATCGGCGGCGGTGTCGCCGGGCTGGCCGCCGCGGCAGCGGCTGCTGGGCGCGGCGATTCGGTCGTTCTATGCGACGAGCACGCGATCGGCGAGAAAGTCGCCCCGTGTCCCACCCGCGACCGGATTGAAGCGCTCGGTGCGGCGGTACGCGCGGATGAGCGGGTGCAGGTATTCGAGCGCGCGGTGGCCATTGGCGTCTACGAGGGTGGTCTCGTGCCGATTGTCGCAGCCGATGAACTGCTGCAGGTGCACCCGGGCCGGATCATCGTTGCGACGGGTGCGGTCGAAGCCCACGCGGTCTTCGAGGGCAGCGATGTGCCCGGCGTCTTTCTCGCGCGGGGTGCTGCGCGTCTGGCAGGTGTCCACGGCATCGCGCCCGGAAGACGAGCCGTCGTGCTCGCTACTACGCGGGAGGGGATCGATCATCTCGAGACGCTTCGGGATTCCGGTGTCAAAATTGCGGCGGTCCTCGTTCCCACAGATCTCGCGGCCTCTGTACCCGACGGCTTGGAGGTACTCGCGGGCGCCACGCTCGTTCGAGTGCGTGGTCGCAAGCAGGTTCGGAGCGTGCAGGTGCAGACCGCATCGTCCGGCGAGCGCCGCATCCCCTGCGACACCGTGGTCGCCGCGCTCGGGATGTCGCCTCGCGACGGATTGTTGCGGATGGCGGCCGAGCTGCCGCTGGGAACCGCGTCAGTCGGCGCGGGTGAGGTCATCGATCCGGGCTGCTCACTCGAAGAAGCGGAGGCTAGCGGCGCACGGGCAGGGCGCGGTGAGGCCGGCGACGATGCCGCTGCACCCGCCGTAGTCCTTCCCGACGTCCCTGAACGCGGGTACGTATGTCTGTGTGAGGATGTCCGAACGGAAGATCTGGAGCAGGCTTTCGAGGAGGGATTCCGCTCCTCCCAGATCCTCAAGCGCTACACGACTGCGACCATGGGTCCGTGTCAGGGTGCGATGTGCGGCCACCTGCTTGCCGCGTTCGTGCAGAAGCGCACGGGATCAGCGGTACAAGGCGCGCGCACCACCCCACGCCCACCCGCGCGGACCGTCACCCTCGAAAACCTGGCGGGCGCCGCCCACGAACTCGTGGAGAAGCGCGGCGCCCTGCACGAACGCCACCTCGAGATGGGCGCGAAGCTGGCCCGCTCGGGTGCCTGGTTCCGGCCCTACAACTATGGTGACTGGAAGGCCGAGTACCGCGCCGTGCGCGAGGCCGTCAGCGTCATGGATGTGTCTACGCTGGGGAAATTTCTGATCGGGGGTAAAGACGCCACCGAGCTGCTCGATCGCGTCTATCCGTGCCGCGTTGACGATCTCGCTCCCGGGCGGAGTCGCTATGCGCTGATGCTCGGCGAGGCGGGCTACGTTTTCGACGACGGTTTGATCTGCGCGTTGGAGGACGGTCGCTACTACATCACCACGACTTCTGGCGGTGCCAGCGGGGTCGAGGCGTGGCTGCGCGACTGGGCGGATCGCTGGGCGCTGCATGTGCACATCGCCGATCAATCCGCGGCGCTCGGCGCGATCGTAGTCGCTGGACCGCGCGCACGAGACCTCTTGACGGCGCTCTCCAGCGATGCGCTCGATGCCAAGAGCTTCCCCTACATGGCGCACCGCGAGATTGCGGTAGCGGGCATCGATTGCCGATCCCTGCGGGTCGGTTTCGTCGGAGAGCTCGCGTATGAGCTGTACCACCCGCGCTCCCGCAGCGTCGAACTGTGGGATGCACTGCTCGACGCTGGCAAGCCGATGGGTATCCGCCCCCACGGTCTCGACGCACTCGAACTACTCCGGCTCGAGAAGGGACACATCTACATCGGCCAGGACACGATGCCGGACTCCACACCCGCCAAGCTCGGCATGGACTGGGCGGTCGCTTCGAACAAGCCGACCTTCCTCGGCAAGCGCGCGCTCGAGCGGATGGCCGAGTACCCGAGCGAGCGCCGCCTGGTGGGCATCGCGTTCGAGCGCGGTGCACCTGCACCGGAGCCGGGCGCACCGCTGTTCGACGGCGAACGCATCGCGGGCCGTCTGACTTCGTGCATGGATTCCGTCACCGAGGGGTGCGCGATCGGCCTGGCGTGGTCCTACGCCGAGGCTGGAGTCTTCCCCACCGCGTTCGAGGTGCAGCTCAGCTCGGGGGCGCGGGTGCGCGGCACGGTGGTGCCAACGCCTTTCTACGATCCGAAGGGAGTGAAGCTGCGTGCCTGACGTGACCCTGTTCTCGTCCCGGTTCGGCGTCGTCGGTGGATTCGCGTCGGCGGATGCACTCGACGCCGTGCAGGCACCGGCGGGTGCGCGCACGTGCCGGATCGCAAGCGACGAGATCGCTTTCGTGTGTCATGCCGAAGCGGCGGCTGATGTGCTCAATGCCATTTCCCCGCAGATCGTGCGCGGTGACAGCGACGGTTTCGCACTCGATCTCAGCGATGGCTGGACGGGATTCACGCTCACCGGTGATGTAGAGCGCGCTTTCTCCTATCTCTCCGAGCTCGAATTGCCGGACCCCGGCGCCTTCGTGCAGGGCGATGTACTGCGGGTTCCCGTGCGTGTGCTGACAGGGGAGAACCAGATCGATCTGCTCGTTCCGAGCCCGTGGGGCACCTATCTGCACGACGAGATGCTCGATGCGCTGCGCGCGCTGAACGTGCAAGACGAATCGGAGACGGCATGACTGGCCTGCTGCGCGGGCGCAACTTTCTGCCGCTGCGGGACATGAAGTCCAGCTATGACGTCGTGATCATCGGCGGTGGTGTTCAGGGGCTTTCGACCGCCTACTACCTCGCCGCTCACCACGGCATCAAAAACATCGCCGTCCTCGAGCGCGCCTACATCGGGGCCGGGGCCTCGGGCCGCAACACCCAGGTCGTCCGGTCCAACTACAACACACCGGAGACCATCCCGTTTTACAAAGAGAGCCTGCAGATGTACAGCACGCTCGCCCAGGAGCTGGATTTCAACCTGATGTTCTCGAATCAGGGCGAAATCGATCTCGTCCACACCGACGATTCGTGGAGGGTGGAAAACGACAAGTGCCTGCTCAACCAGCGCATGGGCGTGGACACGCACATGCTCACCCCGAGCGAGATCCTGGAAGTCTGCCCCCACATCGATCTCTCTGGCGGTGGCAAATTCCCGGTCATCGGCGCCAGCTATCACCCACCTTGTTCCTTCGTGCGACACGATGCGGTCGTGTGGGGCTACGCGTCCGCCGCGGCCAGCCGGGGCGTCCACATCCACGAGCAGACTCGCGTGACCGGAATTGAAGTCGACGGCGGTACCTGCCGGGGGTGTGGTCACGGACCGCGGCCCGATCGCCGCCGGAGCCGTGCTCTCCGCGGTGGCTGGATGGAGCAGCGAGATCGCCGCGATGGCGGGTCTGAAGCTCCCGATCGTGACCCATCCCCTCCAGGCGTTTGTCACCGAGCCGGTCAAGCCTGTAATCAGCGGTCTGGTGTGTTCGTTCGACGCGATGGTCTACATCTCGCAGACCCAGCGCGGTGAACTGCTGGCTGGCGCCGAAATCCTGCCGTACAACACGTACTCATGTCGATCGGGTTTCGACTTTATCGCCGAGTGTGCCGCGCGCGCCTTGCTGTTCCTGCCCCTGATGGGAAAGGCGCGTCTGATGCGCCAGTGGACCGGTCTGTGCGACATGACGCCGGACTCATCCCCGATTCTCGGCGAGAGCGAGGTCGAACGCTTCTTCCTGAGCGCGGGTATGGGAACGTGGGGATTCAAGACCGCGCCCGTCGCGGGGCGTTCGATGGCCGAGCACATTGCCACCGGCAAGGTGCCCGCCGTGATGAAGCCGTTTCTTCCAGACCGCTTCCGCAGCGATCGCATGGTGCCCGACGCGGCCAGCGCGGGCACGCACTAGAAACCACCAATCACGCCCCGGACGCCCACGAGATACGGCGCGGCGAGTTCAGGCCACTCGATCCTTCGCGGCGGCCAGCATTCGGTCAGCCTCGCTCACGATCTCGCGCATTTTTTGGAGTGCGCCGTCGGGAAGGGCGGGAGGGCGATGGCTTTCCAGGATCTGCTGTGCCTCGCCATGCACGAGTTCGAGAATATTCTGCCCCGTGGGCGGCCACACGCGCACGTACTCTTTGCGAAGTGATGCGAGGGTTTCCGGGCGTTTGAGATAATGCTGACCGATACCGACCTGCTCGATCAGGTCGGCCGACAGGTGTTCTTCGTCGATCTGGATTGGCTGCACCATGATTTCGAGTTCGCGGGTGAGATGGTTGTCGAGCACGAGCTTGTCGAGCGACAGGGTCTGCGAAGAGTCCAGCAGTCCCATGCTGTAGATCTCGTCCACGCCGGCCAGGTAGGCGAGCAGGCAGGCGCTGCTGGCCTCGTAGCCGTATTGGGCGTCCAGCGTGGGCGATGCGGTTCCCGAGACCTCCCAGGTTCACGGGCAGGTTGTAGAAGTGGGCGATGTCGACGAGCGCGAGCCGCATGGCGTTGCCGTTCGCGCTGTCGGCGTAATTGCCCGAGACCATGTCGAGCTGTGCGGGCCCGGCTGCGTAGACCAGCGGCGCGCCCGGTTGCACGGCCTGGAACAGCGCCAACCCGCTCAGCACCTCGATGTTGTGCTGCAAGATGGTGCCGGCGGGGGGCAGCGGCGAAGTGGCGCCCGCGAGCGGCATCGGGTGCAGAGGATGGGAACGCGGAGCTTTGGCCAGTTCCATGCAGGCGGCGGTCGCCGCTCCGTCGTGCATCAGTGGCGAGATGCTGCAGTGAACGGTCGAGAAGATTGGACGGAATTCGTCCTCACCCGTCGCCGCGCGTGCGAGTTCCACGAGAAAGGGCACCTGTTCGGCGTGCAGCACTCCCGTGCGCACGGGCTTTCCCGTCAGCTCGAAGGCAATTTGAAAGTGACGTAGCACCCGCACGTGCGCGGGAACGTCGGTGGCGGCCACCATCACGTTGACGATGTCGAGTTTGTCGAGCGCATCTGCGAACAGAATGCCGCGGCGAAGAGATGCCTCCTTCGAGGGAAGACACTCGCCCGTTTCGAAGTCGATGGCGCGCGAACCCTGGCTGTCGCAGGTGTGATGCGCGCGCCGTCCATCGAGAACGACGCTCCGCGACGGGTCGCGCGCTTCCAGGCGAACGACGCGCGGCGCCTGTTCGATTGCCCACTCGACGAAGTCCCCGCGGCAGGCTCGCCCAGTTTCGCTCGTAGTCGACCGGGCAGCCGTGGCGTTCGAGAACCTCGAGAGCGCGCGGCGTCTGGTAATCGATTCCGACGCGTTCCAGCAGGTCGAGACTGCGTTCGTGGATGTGTTCAATCTCCGAGTGCGTCAGAACGGGTGTCAACGAAAGCGGCATATCAATCCCTCTTCCAGTGTTCAGACTTCCAAGCAGTTCGGCGCTTCGCTCAGAAGGATCGAAACAGGGATTTCCGGATCCACCGGGCGCGTCGCAGCCATCCTGCCGGAGGTGGCGTCCAGCCGCTACTCGGGACCTGCGACCGACACCGATAGGTTTTCTGCGGCTTTTGCACCGATCGATGCGAATGGGGCGATGTAGCTCATCTTACTCGCAAAAATGCGGCGCTTCGCCCCAGTCCCACGGGACGCATGGCGCGTTGGCCTACAAAGCCGATACGGCCCCACATCGTCCTCGAGCCCTGTGCTGGCACGCCGTGGGAGAGGGCGCACGCGCGCAACCATCAGCTGGCGTTCGCTGCTAGATTGGCACCCGAATTGCTCAGAAGAGGTCGGCTAATCTCGCCTAGCTATCGGAGAGAGGATTCGTGAAGCCCACACTGAGCCTTTTGGATCGCGAAGAAATCCAGCAGATCCAACAGGCCGCCCTGGATCTCTTGCAAAATGTCGGCGTGAAGATCGCCTCCGAGCCGGCCGAGGCGTTGCTGCGCGAAGCGGGTCAACAGTTCGACGCGAGTTCCGGAGCGATGCGGATCTCGCCGGATCTGGTGGAGCAGTGTCTCTCCAAGGTGCCGTCCCAGGTGTTGCTCGCGGGACGTGACGAGTCGCGCGACGTGGTGTTGGGAACGGGCAAGGTGCACACCTGCCTCGATGGCCAGGGGATGTACACGCTGGATCCGGACTCGGGCCAGCGGCGTCCCTCTGAGCTGGCGGACCTGGTGGCGGCTACGCGCCTGTCGGACGCCCTCGACAGTGTGGACTATCTCTGGCCGAACGTGGTGCCAACCGACGTTCCGCAAACGGTGCGAACGTACGTGGAGTCGGCCGTTGGCTTCATCCACACCTCGCGCCATGTCCAGCACGAAATCAAGGAAATCGGTGAGGTTCCGTATCTGCTGGAGATGTTCGATATTCTGCTCGGTGACCGGCGCCGCCATGCCGAGCGCCCGATCTTCTCGATCACGTGCTGCCCGGTATCGCCGCTGAAGCACGAATCCGACATGACGACCGCCAGCCTCGAGCTGGCCCGCAACGACGTGCCGGTCGTCGTGATGCCGATGCCGCTGGCCGGTGCCACCGCACCCGTGACGCTCGCCGGTACGTTGGCGATGCTCCTCGCCGAATTCCTGAGCGGTGTGGCGCTCTACCAACTGGCGCGCCCCGGCTTGCCGATGATCCTCGGGATCGGTGGGACCATCCTCGATATGCGCACGGGCCTGTATTCGGCGGGTGCACCGGAGCTATCATTGCTGAACATCGCAATGACACAGATTGGAAGACACATCGGTGTGCCGGTGATGGCACAGGGGCTGGTGACGGACGCCAAGGCGCCCGGGACGCAGGCGGCCTATGAGAAGATGATGAACGGAATGAGCGCTTTCATGGTCGGGAGCGACGTGATCAATGGTGTGGGTCTGCTCGATTCGAGCCAACTGCTGTCGTTCGAGCAGATGGTGATCGACGATGAGTTGACGAACATGCTGCGCCGCGTGGAGCGCGGCTTCGAGATCGACAAGGAACATCTGATGCTCGACCTGATCTCCGACGTCGGCCACGGTGGACACTTTCTCGGGCAGAGACGCACCTTGGAGTATCTGAAGAAGGGAGAGCATTTTCAGCCGAAACTCAGCTTCCGAGGCGCGTATCAGGCGTGGCAAGATTCCGGCTACGACGAAGTCGCAGCCGCGCGTGAGCGAGCGAGTCAGTTGCTCAAGGAGCACGAAGTTCTACCACTTGCCTCCGAGGAGGAGAAAGCGATCGAGGAGTTGATTGCGCGCGTGGATCCGGAGGTCCGCGTGGACCTGCGCGCGTCTTGCCTGGGTCGATAGACTACCAGCGCATTATTCAAGAGGAGACGTGATGGCCGCCAACGAGATCTACGAGGATATCATGCAGTGCATCGCCGACGGCGATGATGACTGGGCGCGCGAGCTGGCCCAGAAGGGCCTCGACGAGGGTGTGAGTCCGTTGGATCTGATCGAGAACGGTTTCACCCCGGCCCTGCGCGCCGTGGGGGAACGCTGGGATACGGGATCGATCTTCTTGCCCGAGATGATCCTCTCCGCAGACGCCATGAAGGCCGCCGTACGCGCACTGCAGCCGGCACTGCAGGAGGAGGGTGGGGGAGAGCGCGAGGTGAAATCGTGTGTCGTCGGTACGGTCAATGGTGACATCCACGATATCGGCAAGAGCATCGTCGGTGCGCTGGTCGAAGCGGCCGGCCTCAACGTGATCGACCTGGGGACCAATGTGGAGACGGAGCAGTTCGTGAACGCCGTGCGCGAGCAAGGAAGCTGCGTGGTCGGACTCTCCGCGCTGCTGACCACGACGATGGCGGAGATGAAGGTCGTCCTCGATGAGCTCACAAAAGCCGGATTGCGCACGCAGGTGCGCGTGGCGATAGGTGGAGCACCGGTTACCCAGGCCTTCGCGGAAGAGATCGGAGCGGACGGCTACGCGGAGGACGGCATGTCCGCCATGCACCTGATCCAGGAGCTTGCAGCCGGCCTGGATCCGGCACCCGGCGAGAGCATGAGCAAGGTGGCCTGAGAAGCGGAAGGAAACCCGATCCAAGGAAAGAGGTATAGAGATGGCGCGTGCGCGAATGACTTTCTTGAACGAGCAAGAAGAAACGCTGATTCATGAACAGAGCATCGAGACCCTCGAGAGGATCGGTGTGCAGGTCCAGAGTCGATCGGTCTTGAAACTGCTGGAGGAAAAGGGCGCTGCGGTCGATCACGACACGATGATCGCGAAGCTGCCGGAAAAGCTGGTCACAGAATCACTGGAGACGGCGCCCAAGGAGTTCACGCTTTGCGCGCGAGATCCGGAGCACGATCTGACGCTCCCGTCCCATCCATACCCCTATGCGACGACGAGCGGCCTTGCGATCAAAGTCACCGATCGGCAGACAGGGGAGTATCGGTCTTCCACGAAGAAGGATGCTGCTGAATTCGCGAAGCTCGCAGACTCGCTCGCTTCAGTGGATTTCCTCTGGACGTCATTGACGGCAACCGATGTTCCCGCGTTCGCTCATGGGCCCCACGAGCTATGGGCGACCATGCAAAACACCTCCAAGCATGTTCAAGGAGTTACCGTCCAGAGCGCGGAAGATGCCAGGGTTCAGATCGAGCTCGCTGCGCTGTTTGCCGGTGGAAGTGACGCGTTGAGAGAACGCCCGCTGATGTCCGTGATCAGCTGCCCGATCGCGCCGCTCTCCTTCGAAGAGGGAGCCATCGAAGCACAGGTCGAATTCGCGCGAGCGGGCATTCCCATCTGCTCCATGTCGATGTCCATGGGCGGCATCACGGCGCCGGTTACCGTCGCGGGGACGATCACCAATGCGAACACGGAGAATCTGGCGAGCATCGTCATCACCCAGGCAGCCTGTCCCGGGTCGCCCCATATCTACACCTCTGAATCCGCGCCGATGGACATGCAAACGGGAGCCATCAACTACTCTGCGCCGGAGAAGACCCTGATCGCCATCGGCCTGGGCGAGATGGCAAGGCGATACCGCCTACCCAGCCTGGTGTCCGACATCGGTTTCGGAGACGGGATCCACCCCAACGTCGGACCTTTCAGTGATCTGGCAATCCAAATCATGGGCGTTGCAAGCCGTACGGATATCCTCACCGGAATGGGATGCATCGATTCTGCGAAAGGCATTTCGTTCGGCCAACTCGTGGTCGATGCGTATATCTGGGAGTGCGTTCGCGAGTTCATGAAGGAAGTGCATGTCACCAAAGAGAGAATCGGCCTCGATGCGGTTGAAAAAGTCGGTCATGCGCATCACTTCCTGCAGAGCAAACACACGAGACGGTTCATGCGTGATGAAATCACCCAGTGGGATCCGGCCAAGGTAGAGATGCTCTCGTCAAACGACGAGACGGTCATTGCTGAGACCAATCGGATCGTGGAGCAACTCCTGAAGGATCACCGGGTTCTGGCGATCGATGAAAACCTCATCCGGCAGGGCGATGAGATCATCCGCGCGTACGAAGGCAGGTTGGCTGCATGACGCCATAGCGGGGACGTTGTTGAATAGTTGAATAGCAGCCGACTTCGGCTGCTATTCAACTATTCAAC
>PVMK01118414.1_pt1 | contig 24600 bp, 26 predicted proteins | sample 1853481 | NCBI WGS metagenome assembly PVMK01 (sample SAMN08533507, study PRJNA380276) | Marine sediment metagenome, whole genome shotgun sequencing project.
GCCAGGCCAGTCTTTGTAAACCACATTGGTTCGGTATTCGCCGTACAAATTCCAAATCCCGCCCTTCCTGTCCTTGATCGTCTTGCCAAGACGAAATCCCAGGGGCACGAGGAACTCATTTTCCTGCCAGTGATACGAGATGGGCGATTCGCCATTGCTGATGTACCAGCCGTCGTTGAGTTGATAAACCACAATAGGCTGGACAGCCAGGGGCGAGGCAATCACCTTGTTGCTGTTCGGGTCTGTCTTGCCCCAGACCTGGCGCAGCAGGACTCCCCACATGAGACGGCCGTCAAAACTGTTTTCCAGGAAAACACCGGAAAAACCATAGCGCCAGACATTTGCTCCAAATTGCTTGTCATCGGCAGGAAGGTTGATGGCCGGTCCAATACCGACCTTACCCGTCTTCCAGGTCCAAGGAATAAACAGGGATATGAATTCTGCATTGCCTGATCCACTGGTCCCGCCTGGTGCTTCTACATTGGCAAAACTGAAGCGATTGATGATCGGCCATGGCGATCCCAGCGTGCCCTTGGCAAGTGGAATCACTATTCGTGAGTTGAAGTTATTGTTATTACCCGTCGGCCGCGTTTGCCCCGGGGCTACTTCATCTTCATGCCAATTAAAGAATTCCCAGCCGAAGGATACTGATATCGCCGCAGCCGTTGGGTCGTTGGTATTTACTTCCTCCTCCAGCGCCAGCGTCGCGGGGAGATCATCAGCAGCTACCTTAAAAGACATAAGCGCTGACAACAAGCAGAGCAACAAAAGCCTGCCAGGCATTTGAGCGAATTTGGATTTCCATGTTGATTTTAAGTTTTTTCTCATCGTAATCCACCTGCGGCTATAGCTGCCAATTATAATTGAATAGGTGGTTAATAAATTTACATTTCCGACCTTTTATTGAACATTTTCACCCCATTGGCGCACCAGACAGATCGGACAGCGTACGCGCTGGCGCAGTAATTGCAAAGTGTCCGGATCCATCAACTCCGGCGTGGTGCTGACCACCAGCATGGTGGCCCCTTCCGCCTGGGCCGCCTCGGTCAGCGAACTGACGCCATAATCGGAAATGGTTTGAATGCGCCCCGGGGGGGCCGGCAGAAACACCGTAAACAAGCGCTCCAGCGCTGCGGCATCGCTCGCGACTGATGGTGTGAGTAACACTGATACACGTTGCACGTCACCACTGGCGAGATGCGCAGCTGCCAGCAGTGCCCTGCCCCCGGATTCAAAATCGCTGATGGCAACCACGATGGGTTGCATGGCCGGCATCTTGTATGGTTTGGGCGACATGGCAGCCGCCATCATTCGTGCCGGTTTAAAAATGGTAATGTCTGATTGATTCGCGATTTCCACCAGCAGACTAATTGCCGAGCCGCGCACATTTCGGAACGAATGAGCCACGCCGGCACGCTTTGCCAGTACGGACAACGCCCTTTGGGCAGTGCGCATACGCAGAGCCAGGACCCGCTCGAACTGGTCACTGTTGAACTCACGGATGCTGAAGGTTACGCGGCAAAGTTCCTTGACGAAGGGCAGGTCGGCGGCATGCTTCAGTTCAGCTTCCTCGAGAAACACGCCCTGCATTTCAATCGCCTTGTCTCTGCCCAGCAACGGCAGCACGACATCCAGCAGGCTGCCGGCTGGATCCGCCGGCCTCCAGGATCACCGCGACCCGGCGCGTGACTTTTTCAGGCGGATTTGCCTGCATCGACGGCATTGCCTCCATTCGGTTCAGATTTACCAAAAGCGCGCCGCTTCTCTGCAAAATCCAGCAGGCGATCGCGAATTTTCCGGTTTACACTGCCTTTCGGAAATTCTCCCTGCTCATCCATCTCCCCCGCAGGCTGGCCGGTCAGGAGCGACAGGGCCTGGTCTACGTGGTCCACCGGATACACCTGGAATTGCTGCGCCTCCACGGCCTCACGCACGTCTTGTCTAAGCATCAGGTGCTTCACGTTGGCCAGCGGAATCAGGACGCCCTGGTCCCCGGTCAGGCCCCGCTTGCTGCAGATATCGAAGAAACCCTCGATCTTTTCGTTGACCCCTCCGATTGCCTGGATCCTGCCCTGCTGATCGATTGAGCCGGTGATCGCCAGTGATTGCCTGATCGGGGTTTTGGCCAGGGCAGAGGCCAGCACACAGAGTTCAGCGGCCGATGCGCTGTCGCCATCGACACCGCCATAGGACTGGTCAAACACCAGGCTGGCCGACAGTGAAAGCGGGGCGTCGGGCAGGTAGTGGGAACCCAGGAAACCGGACAGGATGAGCACACCTTTTGAATGCAGCGGTCCGCCCAGCTTAACTTCACGCTCGATATCGATGACTTCCCCCGACCCCAGCTTCACAGTGGCCGTTATCCTTTGGGGCCGCCCGAAAGCAAGGTCTCCAAGCTGTATCACCGCCAGCCCGTTGACCTGGCCGATGCGTGAACCGGATGTCTCGATCAGGAAGGTCTCACGCAGCAGTTCTTCCTGCATCCGGTCGCGAACACGGCTGCCGCGTCTGATCCGGCCGTCTATGGCTTTTTGTACGTCTTCAGCGTCGATCAGGATTTTACCGTTTTGCCCGGCCCAGTAATCCGCCTCCCTGACCAGGTCGGTGGAGCGCTGAATATCTGATGACAAACGTTCGCTGTCCCCAAGTTGGCGGGCGCTTTCCTCCATTAAGCGGGCGACGCCGTCCCGGCTGAGGTGCCTGAGCTTGTCCTTGCGAATCGTGGTGGCCAGCCAACGCGCCATGCTTTCGACATTTTCATCACTGCGGGTTATCTGGTCTTCGAAATCAGCCGGAATCTTGAACAGTTCCGAAAACTCGGGGTCGTATCGTTCCAGCAGGTAATAGTAGATACGCTCACCGATGAGGATCACTTTCAGATCCAGCGGAATCGGCTCTGGCTCGAGTGTGACCGTACTAATCAGGCCAATATCGTCAGCCAGTGAGCGGATCCGCAACTCCCTGGATTTCAAGGCGCGCTTGAGACCATCCCATGCCATCGGGTAGGAAAGCAGCCTCGCGGCATCGAGAACCAGGTAACCGCCGTTGGCGCGATGCAGTGCCCCCGCACGGATCAGGCTGAAGTTGGTGACCAGGGACCCGTATTCCGACTCGTGCTCGATGCGGCCAATCAATTCGACGAAACTCGGCTTGTCTTCAAAGACCACCGGCGCTCCTTGCAAATCACTGCGGTCAACCAGCACATTGATCATATATCGCCGCATGGCGGCCGACTCTTTCGATTCAATCACCTGCTGAATCTGGGCCGGCATGCCTTGCCCTTCCTGAGGATGCAGAAACAGCCCCACGTTGTCCACGATATCGCTCTGCATTTTTTCGAGATGCTCAACCACAACAGGAATGTCCTGGTATGTCTGCACCAACTCATCGACCAGGCCGGTGACGGCCAGGCCGGCGACATCACGCTCCATCTGCCGCATTTTCTGCCGCATTTCACGGGCCCGTTTGGGCATGGTTCGCATGACCTGCTGTAAGCGCAGCGTCAGCTTTTCGATATCGTGGTGAAACTGCTCCTGTTCTTCATCGGGAAGCTTCTTGAAGTCCTCGCTACTGACCGCCTCGCCGTCCCGAACAGGGATGAAAGCAATGCCCGTCGGGGTTTGAAGTACACCAATATCTTGTTCTTTTGCCTCGCCCTCGATCTGTTTGAATGCTTCTTCCTGGACGTCCTTGAACTCCTCGGCGATCGCCTCACGCTGAGCCTGGAAATCTTCGCTTTCAAAGGCGGACGGAATGGCCGTCTGGGCATCCTGGATCACGCGCTCGACATCAAGCCGCAGTTCCTTGCTGCGCCCTGGTGGCAGTGCCAGCGCCCTGGGCTTGCGGGGATCATCGAAGTTGGAGACATAGCACCAATCCATTGGAACCGGGCGCTGGGCAGCTTTTTTGTCCAAAAATTGCCTGACAAAAGCATGGCGGCCCGAACCGGGCGGGCCGAGCACATACACATTGTGTCCGTCCACGCCGATCTCGGTGGCGAAATGGATGGCTTCGACAGCACGCTGCTGGCCGGGAATCTCGTTCAATTCCTCCAGTTCAGCCGTGGTTTCGAAGTTCAAATGTGCGGGATCGCAATGCCGGTACAGCAATTGCGGCGGAAGTGCTTTGCCTGGCTTCAGTTTCATCGTGCCCTGCGCTACGAAAGTTGAAGACCTGTGTTGTTATTATCGTGGCACCAACTTTCCGCCTAATAAATCACAATTATGGTTTCTGACGACCCATATCACGTTGTTTCGGCTAGAATGTATGGTTACATCCTGTAATAGCATTGATTGGTGGCCGAATCATGAATGAAACAAGCGAAATGGTAGTCCCGGAACAGCCCGCCTCACCAGACCTGAAAACGATGGAGAGCGCCAATTCGGAAGTAGCAGATATGTTGAATGCCGCTTTCCAGGTACAGCGTGAGGCCTACCTGGCAGATCCGGTGCCGGATTATGATCAACGCAAGAAGGATTTGATCACGCTAAAGGACATGCTCAGCGAAAATCGCGAAGAAATCATCGAGGCCATCAACCAGGATTACGGCAACCGATCGCGTCATGAGAGTCTTTTTGCCGAAATAATCTCCGTGACAGACGGCATCAAAGACGCCATCAAGCACCTCAAGAAGTGGATGAGACCCCAAAAGCGGCACGTTGACTTCAGCACCTACCCCGGTGCGAAAAACCGCGTGATTCCGCAGCCGCTGGGCGTGATGGGCATCATCGTGCCCTGGAACTTCCCGGTGAATCTTTCCTTTTCACCCCTGACCTACGCTTTTGCCGCGGGTAACCGCGCCATGGTGAAGATGTCCGAGAATTCGGTTGCGCTGACCCGGGTTCTGAAAAAGATATCGCCAAAGTACTTTTCGGAAGAGAAACTAGCGTGGTTTGAAGAGACCGGACGCGTCGGCATTGAATTCTCGCAGATTCCATTCGACCTGATCATATTTACCGGCTCAGGCCAGACCGGGCGCGCGGTAATGGCCTCGGCGGCAAAGAACCTGACACCGGTGGTGTTGGAACTGGGTGGTAAATGTCCTGCGGTCATCGATCCGGACTATCCGCTGGACAAGGCAGTGGGGCGGATCATGTTCGTCAAGCAGTTCAATGCCGGTCAGATCTGCACCAACGTGGACTATGTCTTTGTCCATGAAAGCCAGAAAGATGAACTGGTTGAAAAAGCCCGCGAATACGTGGCAAAACACTGCCCCGACATCAATCACAAAGACTACACTTCGATCATCGACGACCGTTCCTTCGACCGGCTTCAGGAAACACTCGAAGACGCCCGCAGCAAAGGCGCCACGGTGGTCAATCTTTCCGGCGACCAACCCGGCAACCGCGAAGCCCGCAAGATGCCATTGCACCTGGTGCTCGACACTACGGGTAACATGACCATCCGCCAGCGTGAAACCTTTGGCCCGATCATGATGGTGCTCACTTATAAGGATCCGGAAGAAGTGATCAACTACGTCAACGGGCAGGACCGCCCGCTGGCGCTTTACCCGTTCACCAAAAACAAGGAATTGGCATCGAAGTACATCGACCGGATCATGTCCGGCGGTGTCACCGTCAACGACGCCCTGTTTCACGTCGCCCAGCACGACCTGCCGTTTGGCGGGGTCGGGGCCAGCGGTATGGGGCATTATCACGGTCATGAAGGATTTCTTACCTTTTCCAAGCTACGGCCGGTGTTTTACCAGGCGAACTTCAGTGCAATGCAGTACCTGAGGCCTCCTTACGGCAAGCTCGCCAACACAGTTTACGATTTCCTGTTGAAAATGAAGGGGTAATTACCCGAACGTAGGAGCGAATTCATTCGCGAAAATCGCGGGTCACTAAAATTCGCGAATGAATTCGCTCCTACGCTTTAATTAGTTTCCGTTGTGTTGGCCAGAGCCAATCCGCTGGTTGGCAATTTCCATTGCGCGGGTCCAGCTTGCTTCATCTTCGTCCCGCACTGAACGAGCCAATCCATCGAGCACGCGCCGGAAGTGGTCGACTACTTCACCCGTCATTTCGTTGCCCTGCTGGATTTCGTAATAGAGGTGCGGATTCTCCGAAACAACCTGCCCCGCAACCTTCAACTGGGCATTAAAAGTACTACTCGATATCTGGCGTAACAACGGCACGGCTTCACCACTCTCCGCCAGGGCGCTGGCGAACGCGATATTGACCAGGTGGGATAATCCCAACACCCAGGCCATCACTTCGTCGTGCTCCTCAAGGCTCAGATCAACACAATCAGCCGCCGTATGGGCGAACAGTGCCCTGGCTTCGGCCAAAGCCTCAGCATTGCCAATATCGACAAACAGAATATGCCGACCTGACAGGCCGATTTCATCGGGGCCGAACATGGGGTGAACGGAACAAACCCGGCAACCGCTCGCGGCCAGGGCTTCCAGACCCGTGCGCATCGGGCTTTTCAGGGAACCGATATCAAAGATCAGGCCGCGCGGTTGCAGTTCCGCCAGGCGATGCAAAATGGCATTGGAAGGCCGCAGTGGAACGGCCACCACCACCAGGTCGTAGTCATCGATCACGCTTTCCCAGTCTTCCACCCGGTCGAACGGGGTTTCCCTGATCACCGGATCGGCTACGTCCACGTGATAGCCGACCGTATCCAGGTAACGCGACATCCATTCACCCATCCGGCCCAGGCCGCCGATCACCAGCGCTTGCTTGCCCTGTCCGTGATCGGACTGAGCCAGTTTGTAGGTTTCCTGCTTGCCCAGGGAATGATGGATCAGCGTTTCCAGGACATCGCGCGCAACTGCGCCGGAAAGGCCATGGGATTCCGCCCGGGCCACTCCACGATCGATGACTTCACGCTCACGGGCATAGTGCCGCAGCGGCGCCCCGGTCTTCAGTTTGTGCTCGCCGATGGTGGTGACAACAGCCTGGCGTTCAGCGATCAGGTCGATGATGCCGCTGTCGATCTCGTCAAGGCGCTGCCGCAACTCCAGCAGTTCGTCGGTGGTCAGTGGCAGATCTGGTTTCATAAAAGGTTACTTACCCCCCCAATTGATTGACCAGGCGGCAATCAGTGCATCTGTGTTGGTGCCTACAGGAACGTGCGTGTCGCTGGTGAAGTAAACAATTTTCATGCTCTGACGCGCATTGATGGGCACGCCCAGGCTGAGTGCAATATAACGGGACCGCTTGTCGTCTGGCTTACGCACACCATTGATGGTTGCATGCCCATCGTAGGCATAGCCTCCACTGAAGCTGGCCCACCACCCCGGCTTGAAGGAATAGATGACATGCCCCTGCAGAAACCAGAGCGGATCCTGTTTAAGCTCATTGCCACCCCAGAATTCATCGTTGGTCTGGTACAGGAAAACCGAGCCGGTCAGCTCAAACTGCCACTTGTGGCGCTGGTGCAATATGCCCAGTTGCGGCCGCACAAAAATCCGGTTCTTGCCCAGATTGATGAGTTTCTGATCATTGTAATCACCCAGCGGCAACTGGACCTGAACACCAACGCCAATGGTAGTGTCAACAGGATGTTCGTGCCGGTACTGGACATACTCCTTACCCTTTAGCGGCGGCGCCCCGTACAGGTTCATTGAAAATCGCAGCCGTGGATCCATAAAACCCTGGCGGCGGACTACTGTGTCCACTCCATCAAGCAGGCCTTCCCAGCGCCCCGAGGCATAAGGCACATTAACGTCAACGCGAGCTGATTTGCCGAACAGCTCAAACGTACGGACATATCCCGCTCCGGCGACATACACATCAAAGGTCGCGTCTTCGATCAGCAGTACCGGATCAAACAGGATATCGCCGTTGGTCCAGCCAGCAGCCACACCCAATACATTCAAGTTCATTGGGAGGTGCGACCAGCGCCGTGGTTCAAGATCCTGTGCTGCCAAACCACTACAAAGCAGTCCCTGCAAAAGCAACAGGAAAGTGAAGGCCGCCAGTGATTTTCCGATCTTGTCAAACATGGCGCTAAGATATCAAAAAAAGGGTCGAAAAGTAATCAGAAACAGTATCCAAACGTCTCAATGTCTTTGGCGTAATACCGGGCTACTGCGGCCCTGGTCTCATCGTCATAGAAGTCAGCCATGCCCTGGTACCGGTTTTCGCCGTTCATGTATAAATAGTTCCTGATTTTCCGTTTCAGGCCGCGTGATTTCTTGTCCGCCCTGTTGCGGTGCGGCAACAGGGAATCGGTTATGCCCAATTGCTCGCAGACCCGATCGAAATCCGTCTGCAGGGTTTCGAAACGGCCGACAAAATCGACCAGCAATTCGCCTTGCTGGTTGTACAGCATGTCGTACTGAGGCATCACGTGGCGATACTTGTCGTCCCAGCCCGGCTTTGGCAGTTTGTTCAGGACGAAATCGCGGAAACTCAGGTGATGCAAATAATTGCGGTAGCGATACTCCGACAGGATTCTTGACCAGGGATTACGGACAAAACTGAATTTGAAAAAACCCGAAAATTCTTTTTCAGAAAGGTGACTGCAATCAACATACTCAGATGCGGAAAGGTGTGCCAATTTTTCCGTTCCGCAAGCAGGGTCTTCGTTACCCTGTAAGAGGAGTGCCTCCCGATCCTTATCCCAGTCCAGGTTCAGCAGATCCATAAAAAACTGCTCAATGCTCTGCCCCCCGGTTTTTGGGATGTGGACATAGAGGCAGTTATGGTCGCGGCAGATCACTGGGTGTTACCGGCGGATCAGTATCCATTTTTGCTTATGAATTTTTTCACCCTTGAGCAACTCGACATTGAGATCCCGGGCGGCACATGCCCGTTGTATCCATTTGTAACTATGCCGGCAAATTCCGGGTTCATCCGATTCATGTGAGCGGCCGATCCAGGTATCACCTTTGTAATCCGGACGAAAGAGTTCCGGTGATTTGAAAGATGTCAGGAACCGGGCGCCAGAATTTCCATATTCCACCAGGCCATCCAGCATTTTCTCCAGGTCTTTCTTGGGTGCGTGGGTCCAGATTGAATGGGCGTGGAAATAGTCGAATTTTTCACCAAAACCGGAAAAATCATACTGGTCGTTGTGCAAGAACTTTGGCTGCTTCGCCTCGAACAGACCCGCTTCCACCAGGTGATCAACTCCGGCATTGAACATGAACGTGTTGGGTTCGATGCCGAAATAGCAACCGGGACGCAGGAAATTGATCATCCAGTAGCCCCCGCAAAGCGCGCCGCAACCGATGTCCAGCAACTTATCCCAGGGGTTGAGCCCGTGCCGGATTAGTGATTCGAGTTGCGCCCTGCCCGTCTTCTCGAAGCGCTGGATGCCACAACCAATCTGGGTGGTGACTTCGTACAGACTTTCGCCGCGTTTTTGCAAGGTTTTAGCTGGGTTGACGGGGCACATATTCAAAACGCTCCTGGAGCGAATTATCGCGAATGAATTCGCTCCTACCTGAGCCAATGTAGGAGCGGCTTTAGCCGCGAATTATCGAGAATTCAGAGATTGAGTGTACCACCGAGGGCGCCAAGACTGGGACGCTCCTTTTCAAGCAGTGAACCGATCAGTTTGAATCTGTTGCGGCTCAACCCTGGCAGGCCGAAGCGGCTATAGATACTGCTTTCCAACAGGCGCTTGCGCTCGACCAGCATGGCTTCTACGGATTCGTTATCCGCATACGTTTCCATTAATTGGCGCAGATGGGGCAGATCCTTTTCGTGAATCACCTCGTCGCAAATCGGCAATACCGAGCGAATCGCCTCGATGAAAGGATAATTCAGCCGCACGCCGTTGCGAATGATGGTCAGGCCCGATACCAGTGGTTTTCTCGTTCGTTTCATGACAACAATCTTAATCGGTTTCCAGTGCCAGCAATACTGCTACTATTGTTGTTATCCCCCCAAAGAGACTCACGAAATTGAAAAACGTCAAAGGTGTCCGGTTCATCATGACAACCATCATTGGCGGGTTGCTTTTCCTGGTGCCGGTCGCATTCCTGGCTTTTATACTGACCAAGGTCTTTGGTTTCATGATAGTAATTGCAGAGCCGATGGCGGACTGGCTTCCGGTCGAAACCATCGGCGGCATCGCCCTGGCCAACCTGATTGCAGTCGTGGCGATCATCCTGGTGTGTTTCCTGGCGGGCCTGGTTGCCCGCAACGCCTTGGCCAGTGGGTTGGTCAAAACTCTTGAATCCAGAGTGCTAATGAAGATTCCCGGTTACACCATCATCAAAGGGATCAAGGGAGGATTTGATAAAGATGAATCCAACCACTTCAAGCCGGTGGCCCTGAAGCTGGGCTCCGCCGAACGTGTCGGTTTTGAAATCCAGAAGCTTGCTGACGGGCGCTCAATGGTGTTCATTCCCAGCGTCCCGAATGCATTTTCAGGCATCACCCAAATTTTGCCGGCTGACCAGGTGACTTACCTGGACGTGCCGGTCACGCAGATCATGGAATTGGCGGAGAAGTACGGTTCCGGGGTGGAGGAATTACTGGCCAGGAAGGTACCTGGCGAGACACCTGAATAGTAAGGCCCCACTGTGGTGATGCCCAATGTAACTTGGTAAAATCGTAGGGGAGGATGGGAAGATGACAATGTTTACACACATTCACCTGCGGATTTGTTTCATCATCGGTTTCACCCTGTTGCTGGCAGCCTGCAGCGGCCAGCGCGTGATGATGCCCACCCCTAATGTCTATACCGATTCCAGCACAGACCCCTATGCAGACCTCCATGAGGACCTGAAAAGCACGGAAGTGCCGCTGTTCTATGTCACCGATCGGGTGCCTGAAAAGGATGAGAACGGTAATTTGGAATACGGCTATGAGCGCTCTGCTTCGCTTGCATTCGGCAGCACCGTCGTGGATCTGGGTGAAGACATTAGCTGGGAACAACTGCTCGAAGCAAGCCGTACGCAAAAGCGCCTGAAAGATGTACCGCTGAAGCGCCGGGAACTCTATGAAATCGTCCGTGGCCCGGATGCGCCGATCCCGTACACCGAGGTCGATGGCGTTATTGTCGAGGACCCCGAGTACCTGGCCAAAAGAAATGCTGCTGCTGAAGTTTTTCGCCAGGTGATGGTGAAGCAACTGGCCAAATCACCGCGCAAGGAAGTGTTCATCTACGTACACGGATTCCAAAACGATTTAAATGACGCCGTTTTTGCAATGGCCGAGCTTTGGCACTTCCTGGGGCGTATCGGCGTCCCCATCGTTTATACCTGGCCGGCGGGGCATCCCGGCCTGTTCGGCTATACTTATGACCGGGAGTCGAGTGAATACACAGTTTTTCATTTCCGCCAGCTGATTGCGTTGATCGCCAGTTTTCCCGAAGTGGAAAAAATCAACATCATCGCCCATAGCCGGGGAACCGACGTGGCGGTAACCGCGCTGCGCGAGCTCACACTCTTGAGCCGTGGCGCCGGCATCAACCCCCGGGAAAAATACACGATCCACAATTTCGTGCTGGCGGCGCCTGACCTGGATGCGCAGGTCGCCTCGCAGCGTATCATTGGCGATTACCTAGCCTGGAGCGCTGACCGCTTTACCATCTACACCTCGCCGGCAGACAAAGCAATTGGCTGGTCTGACAGAATATTCGCAAGTCCAAAAGGCCGCATAGGGACCCTTCAAGTCGAGGACATGACCGAAACGTCCCGGGCTGCCATGGAGCGCGGTAACGCGAACATTTCGGTTATCAATTTCTGGTCCGCGACAGACAAGTCTGATTCAGACGCGGACAGCTTTGGCCACAGCTATTTCCGCAACGCCCCCACCGTCAGTTCCGACCTGATAATGATGCTGCGCGATGACCTGGACCCGGGCCCTCCCGGCCGCCCCCTGGAATACCTGGGCGCCAAGTTCTGGCGGGTGCCGCCAGGGTATCCTGCTAGTAATTGATTTTTCTACCCGTCGAACCAAAAACTCAAGTCGCGGTTCAGCAGGCGGGACAGGTGCTCGACATCGGCGCGCAAAGTCTCGCGCACGATATCAGCCATTTGCGGTGACAGGGGTTCCGGCGGCATCGGGACATTGTTCAGGCGCGTCAACCGTTTGATCAAACTTTTGCGTTTCGTGCCATCTGGATTGTACTTCCGTGCGCGTCGCTGGAGCGTATCAACCACTTTCCCGCCACTCGTTACTGGCTTGAATAACAGTTTTTGCAACCAACCGTAACGATACATCATGCTCCCGAATCTGCGCTCGAATTCTGTCTGGCCATCGTAATCGACGTTGAGAAATTCCAGGAGATTCTTGTAGGTGCCGAGTGCATCAGATTTGAAATCGTCAAAGACAATGACATGTGAACGATCGCGTCCCGCCACCTCGAAAAGCCGCTCGACCTGCAGACCAAATTTGGCGACCTGACTGTACTTCAGCAAACGAGCGTCCAGACAGTGCTTCGGAATATTCTCACCACGATCGCGCGCGGGTTCCAGTCCCCAGGCTTTCGCGAAATCAGTCTCGTCTTCCTGCAGCAGAAACCGCATCCGCAGGTGATAGGACGGTAGCATTTGGAGTGGATTGCGCACCAGCACAACAAACCGGGCTTGCGGGTTCAGATGATTTATCCGCTCAATGACGCCCGGAAGTTGAAGGTAAGATACCGAGCCTTCCCCCACTGCGTGGTGCGCGGGTTCACAATGGCTGAAATTCCGGTCCAGGTAATCCCGTTTGAGTTCATCGGCGGAAGGGTCGTGATCCAGCCGCGAGAAATAGTGGGGCTCTTTGGGCCTGGAAAAGCAAATTTGTGGATTACGCGCGAGGTAACGGCAAATCGAAGTAGTCCCGCAGCGCGGGGCGCCCACGACAAAAAAATCCGGAAACTGGAGTGATCGGTTCACCTGACAAAGCTTAACAGAACAAAAAAGGGGTCAGAGCCCTTTTTTAGGCAAAGAAAAGCCAAGCCCCTCCAGAACCTTTGCCGCCTGGGAATCCTGGCACCGGATGGTCCAGGCGTGGAAATCGCGCCGGTACGGATATTCCCGGCGTAAGCGGTCAAACTCAAGCGCCCGGTCGCCGGGTTCCAGCGCGGACAGGGCACGCATCGCCTCATCGTGCCGGAGGACAAAACAGGCGGCATCCAGCGCTTTGGAAACGGCGTTCTCACCGGTGGCAATGTCCAGTTCCAGGCGGCCACCGGATGGTTCACCTGGTTTGAAAGGCTGCAAACCGGCCCATTCACAGAAAGCCCTATAGACGATATGCGTGCCGCTGCGCTTGCCTTCGTCGCTGTAGCCGGCAACGTGCGGAGTCGCCACAACGGTTGATTCGAGCAATTCACCGCTTAAAACAGGCTCACCGGGCCATACATCCAGTGCGGCCTGAAGCTGGCGATTCCCAAGTTCCGCCATCAGTGCGTCTTCATCGACGACATCGCCGCGAGCCGTGTTGACCAGCAGGGCGTGATCGGATATCCGGGCCAGTTGCTCTGCAGCGATAAAGCGGTAAGTTGGATGGGCGCCACCGCGCTCAAGCGGTACGTGCAGGCTGACGATGTCCTGGGCCAGCGCCTCTTCCTGAGAGACCAGGCCCGGCTCTCCAAGCTCCGCCAGCGGGGGATCGTTGGCAACGGACTCAACACCCAGTGCAGCCAGCAGGCGCTGAACCCGTGAACCCACATTGCCACAGCCGATGATTCCGACCCGCTGATCAGTCAATCTGCGTCCAAGCCGTTCACAGGCGAGCCACATCATCGCCAGCGTGTACTGGGCCGCTGAATCGGCATTGCACCCCGGGGCGCTGGCCCAACTTATGCCCTGCTGCTCCAACCAGTCGATATCCATGTGGTCGGTACCAATGCTCGTGGTGCCGACAAAGCCAACCGGGCTATCCTGCAACAGCTGTTTATCGATCCGGGTCGTGGTTCGTATGATCAGTACATCGGTATCACGCAGATGTTCGACACGCAGTGCACGCCCGTCCACCACCTCCAGCTTGCTGTGCCGGCCAAAGGTACTCCCGGCGCCCCTGATGTTCTGGTCAACGACGATTTTCATTCCGTCAGTATAGGCTACCAACATTGCTACAATTCAGGCTTCCGGCAATCACAGAAAGACAGCGGGACAAGAGCAGGGAAATTGGCCGGCAGACGGTGCCGGTATACACGCCGGGATTTACTGGTTACTCAGCAACTGCTGCGGCTATGGCAGCGCCTATCCCGGAACCATCACAGGACTGCGTGAGGCTGAAATTGCTGCCGGCACCACCATGTAGTTCCTGTAATGTTGTGATAATGGTTTGTTTGAAATATGGATGTTTTGCATAGAGTGTGCCGTCTACAGCGATGGAATGATGCCGCTCAAGCCCCGGATCCATCCAGGTAACCACGGCAGAGATGGCGGCAGCAGCAATCCGTGCGGCCCGGCTTGAGATATGGCGGCATATCTGCAAAATGATGTGCCGTTCTTCAATCGAGGAGCCTTTCACACCGATAGAATCCAAATAGCTGTGGATTCTTTCATGCTCCGGACTAACGTCACTTTCAAAATCGGAAATATCGCTGGTTAACAGCTCTGCCCCGACACATGCAGCAAAGCTCTTCGAAAAAAAGCTGGTTTTTCGAATCAGTTCCACCAGAACCGTGTGAACCAGCGGCCCAAGATACATTCCGGAAATCATCTTTTCCATCATTTGCTTGCCCGGATTATTTGATTCCTGGTCCAGGATACTGTCATAGCAATTGACCGGAAGAAGATTAAAATTCCCCCATTCAATGTTCACAATCATATTCTTGTTACTCTTTTCCTGCCCGGACAGTTTTGTAATAGCCGCCGTTGAATCGCGATAACAGGCGTTGGTTCCGGTTCCAAAAATCACACCGGCATCGCAATCCTCGAGTTCATACGATTTGGCCAGTAATGTCCCAACGGTATCGTTGACCAGGGCGGAAATGCTTATATTCTCCACCGTGTGCCGGTGCAGAGCATCAGCAAGCATCCGGACAATATCCTTTCCAACTACGCCACTTGCCGAGAAGCCCTTGGTCCAGGTAACAAGTTGGCCACTATTAATGGTTTTCTGATCAATAGGAAAAGAAAAAGTGAAACCCAGGAACATCTGCCTGTCAGCCACTGCATGATCGGTAAGAAAAGCAAGTATTGCGCGGGCAATAAAATCGAATAGCTCAGTACCCTCTCCCTCCATTACACTTTTCGGGATCACAAATTTACTCGACTGTTCGACTACAGATCTTCCGTTCCCCACAAGCGCAACCAGCAATACACGAAAATGAGTTCCCCCAAGATCAAGTCCAATAAAATGTCCCTGTTCCTGACCCGTGGCGCAATCCACAAAGGCAGGCAGCATTTTCAGCGAACCGGACTCACCTGCCAACCCCCGACGCATTTCAGCGTGAAAATCGACAACCATCTGCCGCAGCCTGGAAGATGAAATAGCGAAGGCTTTTTCAACCTCTTTCACTACTCATCCCTCAACTTCCGATAGCGCCGAATCAGGTTGCTGGTTGAACTGTCGTGAGCGAGCGCAGGTGCTTCCTTGTTTTCAAGTTCAGGGATAATAGCCTGGGCCAGGCGCTTGCCCAACTCGACTCCCCACTGATCGAACGAGTCGATGCCCCAGATCGCACCTTGCGTAAAGACATTGTGCTCATAGAGGGCGACAAGACTACCGAAAGTTTCCGGGGTGAGGCGGTCGACAAGAATCGTGTTCGACGGGCGATTGCCCTCAAAGACGCGGTGGGGCACCAGCCTATCCGGGGTGCCCTCTGCCTCGACCTCCTCCCGCGTCTTGCCAACGGCGAGCGCCTCACCCTGGGCAAACATGTTCGCCAGCAGGATATCGTGGTGCTCGCCAAGCGGGTTCAGCGATTTACCGAATGCGATGAAGTCACAAGGAATGATTCGCGTCCCCTGGTGGATCAATTGGTAGAAAGAATGCTGGCCATTAGTCCCCGGTTCGCCGAAATAGATCGGGCCGGTATTGCACGAAACCCTGTTCCCATCGAGGTTCACCTGCTTGCCATTACTTTCCATGGTCAACTGTTGTAAATAGGCGGGGAAGCGCTTGAGGTATTGTTCGTATGGCAATACCGCCACCGCCTCTGCGCCAAAGAAGTTGTTGTGCCAGACAGCCAACAGCCCCATCAGCACCGGCAGGTTACGCTCAAAGGGGGCGGTGCGAAAATGCTCGTCCATCCGGTTAAAGCCATTCAGCATGGCGCGGAAATTCTCCGGCCCGATGGCCAGCATGGTCGACAGCCCGATCGCCGAGTCCAGGGAATAGCGCCCACCGACCCAGTCCCAGAAGCCGAACATATTGGCGGTATCGATGCCGAACTCCGCCACTTTCTCCGCGTTCGTCGACACCGCGACGAAGTGCCTGGCGATCGATTTGGTGTCACCATCGAATGCGGCCAGCACCCAGTCGCGGGCTGAGTTGGCGTTGGTCATCGTCTCCAGTGTCGTGAATGTCTTTGAAGCAGTGATGAACAGGGTCTCCGCCGGGTCGAGATCGCGGACTGCTTCAGCAAAATCGGTACCGTCGATGTTGGATACGAAGCGCAACGTCATGGTTCGTCGCTGTAATACTTCAGTGCCTCATAGGCCATCACCGGCCCGAGGTCGGAGCCGCCGATGCCGATATTGATGACGTTTGAAATGCGTTTTCCAGTGTGGCCCTGCCACTCGCCACTGCGCACCTTGCCGGAAAAGTCTGCCATCTTGTCGAGTACGGCATGAACCTGGGGAACCACGTCCTCGCCATCCACTACAATGGAAGCTTCTTTCGGGGCGCGCAACGCTACGTGCAAGACGGCCCGGTCTTCCGTGATGTTGATCTTCTCGCCACTGAACATCGCATCAATGCGGCCACGCAAACCGGATTCCTCAGCCAGTTGCAGCAACAGCCTGAGCGTCTCATCGGTAATTAAGTTCTTGGAGTAATCCAGGTAAAAACCAACCGCCTCGGCCGTCATCCGCTCGCCGCGCTGCGGGTCATCCACAAACTGCTTGCGCAGATGCAACTGGCGGACACTCTCAAAATGGGTTTGCAGGGCTTTCCATGCGCTCCGTTCACTGAGCGGAGCGATTTGCGCTGTTGAACTTGTCATGAAAAATGAGCCCCTGATCGGTGTTATTTCCCGACAGACATTGTATCCGAAATTCTGTGATCAGCGAGAACATCCGCCGGCCGTCCTGCAAGCCCGGTTTTTCACTGGATCTGGATACCATGGCGCTTTCCCGGGAAGATCTCGAGGTGACCGTAAAAACACTGGAACAGGCGCCCACTAACCCCCATATTTGCATCCCATATTGCCCCACGTGTAACCCTATTTCCTGATGGTGGAGAAACGCAACTCAAGACCACGCTGCCGGTCCGGGTCTGGTCAGGCCCAGATGTCGGAGGTAATGCTCTGGTACCAGCCAACGGTGTAGCGCGCCTCCTCTTTACGGAAGGCTTCAGTAGCGTCCTTCGGGCTGACGCCGCCGGCGCCTTTCACGGCGACGATGCCGCTCTCGCCCATGCGGTACACGGCGGCTACTGAAATGCCGTATTCCGGACCGATCAGGCTGTAACAGGTGTTGACGTATGATGGGTCTGGCATTTCCCGCCCACTCAGACCGGCTGCAATCGCCGCGGCGCAGACTTTACCCTGGCTGCTCGCGGCGAAGCCGGATTTTGGCATCGGGTTGGCGATCGCGGCGTCTCCTATCACATGGATGTCCTTGTGCACCGTGGACTCGAATGTCCTCTGGTTCACCGGGCACCAGGCCCCGTCAGCGCTGAGTCCCGCGGCATGGGCGATCGCACCCGCCTTCTGTGGCGGAATCAGGTTGATGACGTCCGCTTTTACCGGATCACCGAAAGTCGGGTGCACGGTCATGTTGCCGGCGTCCACGCCTTCGATGGCGCCGCCTTCGGACTCGCTGATCCATTCAATCATGCCCGGATACAGGGCCTGCCAGCCCTGCTGGAATAGTGGTTGCTTGGAAAACTTGTCTTTCGCGTCGTAGATCAGGATCTTGGAGCGGGGCTTGGCCTGTTTCAGGTAATGCGCAATCAGGCTGGCGCGTTCATACGGCCCGGGTGGGCAGCGGAACGGATTCCGCGGCGCCGCTATGATCACGACACCGCCGTCCGGCATTTCCTCCAGCTGTTTGCGCAGCAACAGGGTCTGGGAGCCGGCCTTCCAGGCATGCGGCATCACTTTACTGGCAGCCTGGTCATAACCCTCGATTGCGCCCCACTGGATATCGATGCCCGGAGAGATCACCAGGCGGTCGTAAGGCAGGGTCGATCCGCCCGCCAGGCTGACCGTTTTCGCCGCGGGATCTATTTCGGTGGCGCTGCCGTGCACGACGGTCACGCCATGTGAATTCTGCAAAGCGTCGTAATCATGGGTGATGTAGTCGATACCGTACAGCCCACCCAGAACCGCGTTACTGAACGGACAAGTGATGAATCGCGAGTCCCGTTCGATGAGCGTCACGTCAAGTCCCGGCGCCAGCCTGCCGAGATACTTGGCGCAACTGGCGCCGCCGAAGCCGCCGCCAATCACCACGACACGGCCCTCGGCCTTACCCGCCAGGCTGGCGATCGGCCAGCCCAAAGCGGACGAAGCGATGCCGGCCGCACCCATCATCTGGACAAAACTTCTGCGTGTAAATGTTTTCATTTCTGCTTCCCGAAGTACTCAGCGATCAGTAAAATTTCCTCGTCCGTGTAGCCCTTGGCCTGGCGCCCCATCACGGTAGATTCACGCTTGCCGGAACGAAATTCTTCCAGCGAAGTGCGGATGTATTCAGCGGATTTGTCGGAGATGTCGGGAATCGCCCCAGGGCTGTGCCCGTCAGTCCCGTGGCAGCCCGCGCACGAAGCGCTGAGCATTTCGCCCTGAGTCATTTCTCCGGCCTGAGCTGGCGAAGCCAGCAGCAAGCTGCCCGTGATAGCAGCCGCAACAAGCCGCATTCCTGTCGATATTCGCATTGCAAAACTCCCGGTTTCCGGCCAATAATCCGGGTGAAGCCTGTTTCTTCACCCGGCAAGGGTGTTAATTAAAGACTAGCAGAGTTTGAAAAATGCACATTCGAGGCCGCAGATTGATACTGAAAGGAGGGATCGCTCTCCTGGCGCTCCTGGCCCTGCCCAGGGCCCTGCTGGCCGGCGCCTGGCCGAAAGAGGCTTTCGAATCGACGGCGGCAAGGGAGGCGCTGGTCAAGCTGCTTGGAACCGGCCGGACCACGCCCTCCGACGAGATTACCCTGGTCGCGCCATCGGTCGCCGAAGATGGAACGATCGTGCCCATCTCGGTTTCGACCACGCTGCCGGACGTGAAATCAATCAGTATCGTCGTGGCCAATAATCCGCGCCCGCTGGCGGTTTCCTTCGATCTGCCGGCGGGAACGCTGCCGGAGATTGCCTGCCGTATCAAGATGGCTGAAACATCCGAAGTCATGGCCGTGGTTCTGGCGGACAGCGGCATATTCAGCACCGCGACCGAGGTGAAAGTCACGGTCGGCGGCTGCGCCTGAGCGCCGGCGGAGAAAGCATATGGCGGGAAAGATCAAAGTCCACGTCAAACTCGAGGGTGAAGTCGCCAGGGTCAAAAGCCTGGTGGTGCATCCAATGGAAACCGGGGCGCGCAAAGACCCGGACACGGATGCCGTAGTGCCCAGGCACCACATCGAGCAACTGACCTTTGCGAACAATGGCAAAGCCGTGCTGATCGCGAACTGCAGTACCGCCGTAGCGAAAAATCCCTACTTTACGTTCAGTTTCAAGGGCGCCAGCCCGGGTGACACTTTCAGCGTGAGTTGGGTAGACAACAGGGGCGAAACCGGCTCACTACAAACGATACTCAGCTAAAGGCCTGATTCATGACACTCAGGAAGTGAATGGATTGCGTATGGTGAGCGAGCCAATCACCAGGCCATCTTGCATATCCTCACTCAATAACTGAGAGCACCCTGACTGAAGGGCTGCTTCCACGATCAAAGCATCCCAGAATGAAAAAGCCTTGCTTTGATGACGTTTCATTGCCCACGAGATGATGTTCTTGTCCACCTGGACCAGTGGAAATTCGGCAAAATCGTTCACCAGCTCCCCGGCTTCTTCCCGGGTCAGCAATGATCTCCCCACTTTGGTCAGGGTGACATAAAATTCCTGCAAAACCTGCGTGCTCAGTACAAGGTTACCGTCTCCACCAAAATCATGGATCAGCTGTTTTGAGATAGCGTTTTTTTCCGGTTCACCGTTGTCAAACGCATAAACCAATACATTAGTGTCAAAAAAAGCTTTATCGCTCATGCAACTCTTCCCGGGACCATTTGCGCCCGCCGCTGCTATAACGAGAGTGCTCAGCCTGTTGCAGAATGCGCCCGGTTAGCTGCTGATAGTGTTTATGGCCGGCTATATAGCTTTCCACAAATTCGCGGATTACAGCATTCAGGGATGTACCCTCTTGCAATGCCAATATGCGAGCTTGTTTGAGGTTTTCTTCATCAATGGATAAAGTTACATTGGTCATGTTAATAATCCTTTGATTTTTTCAACACGAGATAAGTGTAGCACATAACCCGTGTAGAAATATGGCATCGTTCAGAGCCTTTGAAGCCTGTTGGCTGGCGCTCTGAAACCCATTTGAGGAATATCCCGCCACCGACACCGACATAACCGAACAGGCCGGTAAAGCCCGCAGCCGTGCCGGCGGCTTTCTTGGGCACGAGATCAAGCGCGTGTACGCCAATGAGCATTACCGGGCCATAGATCAAAAAGCCGATCATTAGCCTGGCTGAGCGTCTCTCACTCTGACAGCACCTCGACGGCGAGGTCAGGATAGTCCGTAATCAGGCCGTCAACACCCCAGGTCAACAATTTCCGCATGGTGTCAGCGTCGTTGACGGTCCACGGAATCACCTGGATGTTCCGGGCATGGGCGGCGTGGATCAACTCTTGGTCTACAAGTTCGTAATCGGGGCTGTAAATATCCGGCACAAAGCTCAGTTGGGCGAGGTTTTCGATAATTCCATGTGGGTTACTGATTATCAAGGATGTGGAAACCTGCGGGTCTATGCTGTGCATGGCTTCGAGCGCCCGGGGGTCGAATGACTGCACCGTTGTCCGCTCGATGATGTTGTATTCCTGCAATACCTTGTACAGGATAGTTGCATATTCCCTGACTTCAGGGTGAAAGACCCGGTCACCATCGGGGCGGGATTTGATTTCGATATTAAACCGCACCGGGGCTCGTGCGGATGCCGGGGAATGTGTAGCAACGGCCTGTAACACGTCACCCAGCAAGGGTTTTGATACCGGCATGGCCTGTTGGCGGGGGAAGTCGGGGTGGCCGCGACTGCCGCAGTCAAACCCGGCTACTTCTTCATCACTCATCGCGTAAATTTTGAGGCGTCTTTCCTCGTTCTCCGTGACCTTGCGGCCATCGGGATGCGAGCAGATTTTCGCCGAGATCCACGGTTCATGTGACAGCACTACGTGGCCCTCGGCGTTGATGGCAACGTCCATCTCCAGTGTAGTGACGCCGAGATCCAGAGCAAGCTGAAATGCCGGGATCGTATTTTCAGGCAACAAGCCGCGCGCACCACGATGCCCCTGCAGATCGAAGACCCGATTTGCAATTTCAGTTGCGGCTGGTTGATCAGTTGAAGCTGTAAGTGCCATACAATAAAACAGGGTAAAAGCACTGCCCCTTCGTATTGAATTACCATTCATGTGTGGAATGCTCCGACGGCAAATTAAACAAGCTCACGACGTCTGTTCGCCCCCACAACTCTTTAGAAGCCAGAGTATAGATACCGTCTTCATATTCAAGCAAATTTTCAAGGATTATTGCATTAATTGCGATTCGGAGGCTGCTTTAATTGATCCAGGTCATTTACTTTTCGACTGGGGTTCGAAATGATATAGGGTGCTAGACGAGGAGTGGAATGTGCTCTGCTAGCTTCGCTCAGGGATCGCGATCTGGAGCGAAAGGAAGTGAGAACGCATTTCATGATGATCTGTCAAAGCGGGTCCGCGGTCATGGGCGGCTGAGGGTAAGACCTCGTATGTCGGACCGCGGGCTTTTTTATTTGATATGCCTTATTCAGCTACAAGTGAGCGGCCGGGAACCGGTTGGGAACATTTTCCCCATATCGCCGACATCGGTGTGCGCGGCTTTGGTTCCACGGTGGCGGCATCCTTTGAGCAAGCAGCCCTGGCTTTGACCGCCGTGATCACTGATCTTGAATCCATAAGACCGGAAGAAATCGTCAAGGTCCGCTGCGAGGCGCCAGATGTCGAACTGCTGCTGGTGGACTGGCTTAACGCGATCGTTTACGAAATGTCCATACGCAAGATGCTGTTCTGTGAGTTTCATGTAAGCATCGATGGCGACGTTCTGCACGGGCAGGCTCGCGGGGAGAAAATCAGCGTGTCCCGGCACAGGCCGGCTTCCGAGGTGAAGGGCGCCACTCTCAGTGAACTGGAGGTAGTGCAGTCGCCGGATGGCATTTGGCACGCCCAGTGCATCGTGGACGTCTAATGGACATTAATACCTTTAGCAAAGTCTCAGAAACCGAATGGCGCATAGAGCCATCCGGGGCGATGCGTGTGCCCGCGATCATTTACGGCCAGGAACAACTGATCTGTGCGATGGACGAAAAAGTCCGTGAGCAAATCGTTAACGTCGCAACCCTTCCAGGAATCGTACGCGCCGCCTATGCCATGCCGGATGCACACTGGGGATACGGTTTCCCGATCGGTGGCGTTGCGGCTTTCGATCCGGAACTCGGCGGTATCATTTCCGCCGGAGGTGTGGGGTTTGACATCTCCTGCGGTGTCCGCACACACCTGACCGGACTGCGGCGCTCTGATATCAAACATTTTCAAAAAGAACTCGCCGATGCCCTGTTTGCGCACATTCCGGTAGGGCTTGGATCGCAAGGCGACATCAATCTGGGCAAAAACCAAATGGATGCCATGCTCGCAGGCGGTGCGGCCTGGGCGCTGAAAGAAGGCTATGGAGAGTCCAGAGACCTGGAATTCATCGAGGATAAGGGCTGCGCAGAGGATGCCAATCACGAGTACGTGTCCGCAAAGGCCAAGCAACGCCAACAACGGGAAATGGGTACTTTGGGTTCAGGCAATCATTACCTTGAAATTCAGGAAGTTACCGAATTGTTCGATGCGGACACGGCGCGTTTGGACTGGTCGAGGGAGAGTGCGTGGTGTCGATACATTGCGGCTCACGCGGCCTCGGGCACCAGATAGGCACCGAATTCCTGCGTGAAATGGCCGTCACGGCCGGGAACTACGGTATCTCTCTCCCTGACCGCGAACTGGCCTGCGCGCCGATTCAATCAGAGACCGGAAAACGCTATATCGGCGCCATGCGTTCCGCCATCAACTGTGCATTAGCGAACAGGCAAATCATCGGCCACCTGACGCGCGAGGTGTTCCGGCGCTTCTGGCCGGACCTGAATATGCCCCTGTTGTTCGACGTATCACACAATACCTGCAAGCCCGAATTTCACAAAATCGATGGGCAGCGAAAAACGGTTTACGTTCATCGCAAGGGCGCAACACGTGCGTTCGGTCCGGGTCACCCCACATTGCCGGATAGTTTCAAATCGACCGGCCAGCCGGTACTGGTCGGCGGCAGCATGGGCACGGAGTCCTATGTATTGACCGGCATGGACGGCAGCGAAGCCAGGTCTTTCTCGTCCGCCTGCCATGGCGCCGGGCGCAGTATGAGCAGAAACCAGGCCCGCCGCAGATGGAAAGGAAGGCAGGTCATGGATGAACTGGCGGGCAGGGGCATCACGCTGCGCAGTCCTTCTTTCCGCGGCGTGGCAGAAGAGGCGCCGGGCGCTTACAAGAATGTTTCTGACGTAGTGATGGCGACTGAACGGGCGGGCCTGGCCAGGAGGGTGGCCAGACTCAGGCCGGTCATTTGCATCAAGGGCTAGCCCGCATATTGCACCTAGGCGGGCGATATGCGGGTTAACTCACTGGGGCCAGTTCAACAAAGACTGTACCTTCTTCTGCAGTAATTCCAGGGGCATTCCGACCACGTCGAGGTTCAGTTCATTCGTCACCATGCCAGAAAGAGCCTTGCTCATATACTGGCGCACTCGCCCCAGCGTCTTCGGGTCTGCAATAAGTACCAGGTGCTCAAAAGCTTTCAGGTTTGCCGCTTTCTCGAGTTTTCCGACCAGCATTCTGGAAAACGCTTGCTCAGCCAGGTCGTGTGCATCAGAACGCTGCCGTTTTGAATGACTCATTGGTCCCTTAGCGTGAAAGGCGCGGCCACTGGCATCTGAAACCAGGTCCCGGCTGCTCAAATGTTGACTTTCGGAAATCAGTTCTTGTACCTGGTGAAATTCCCTGGGCTTTTTCCGCAACTCGAGAATGCGCGCATGGCCGCTGTCTGCCACCAGAATCCAATACTTCGACGACGCATTAATCATACACAAACCTCCTTTCCCGGACATTACACGGGAAGCAAAATACTCCTCAACGTCCAGATCTTGGTTTGGCAGACTGATGAATATCACGTCTGCACATATCTGTGTGTGACATGTATCAGCAATACTGCAAATTATCAGGACAAATCACTGCCTGACCATTACATTGGGGTTAACAGTTTGTGCGGGGTTACAGTTTGAACCAGGAATTTTTTGCATGAAGTGGTCGT
>PVMK01118173.1_pt1 | contig 24589 bp, 21 predicted proteins | sample 1853481 | NCBI WGS metagenome assembly PVMK01 (sample SAMN08533507, study PRJNA380276) | Marine sediment metagenome, whole genome shotgun sequencing project.
TAAATACCAAATGACCGTGATAATTTTTTTCCTGACCACGAACTGGTGAATATGGAAATCTCAGGTCTACAACCATTGGGATAAGATTGTTAGCTGAGCCCGATCTCTTTATACACCTCACCATAGGCGTAATCAGCAGAATGTATCGCCATCGCTACCACCATACCTGCGAAAACAATACCGACAAATGCGAGAACTATCGCGAGTATTCTTGAGGTTTTTCTGCTTGGACGGAAATCACCGTAACCGACTGTGGTCGCATTTATGAACGCGTGATACAGCGAGTCCCAAATCGACCATCCCTCGATTTTTCCAATGAGATATCCAATGAAACTAATCAATAAGATGAAAAATATCAGTAGCGGAGCAGCATAGAAAAGATCCATGAAGTAGACATGTAGAAAATGAAGGGTAAATTCCATCTGATAATGACTCCAATCTAATTAACTAACCAAACCGGGCATGGCGAAATATGAACGCTCTGCTAGTCTACAATTCAGCAAACTATGTAACAACAATAGCTTAGGATGACTGGAGATACCTTAAGGAATATCAATGAGCTCAAGAGAACAGTTTATTCGCCTGGTTGCGGTTTTACTTATTGGTTTGAACGCGGTGGTCGCGTTGGCAACGCAGGAGCACGAACCTTCAGGGTTCGTTCCGCCGATTGATGAGTATGACTGGATCCAGCTGACTTCAGATGAGTGGCTCAAGGGCGAGTTGATCTCCATGTATGACGACGAGCTGACATTTGAAAGCGACAATCTTGGCAGGCTTTCCATTGATTGGGAGGATGTCAGGATACTTCGTAGCCACGGCACACTCAGCATTAATTTTCTGGGCATTGACTCGTTTTCAGGAAAACTGCGCGTGGATGAGCAGCACATCCTGATCGATAACGAGGACAAAATCCGCAAGTATCCACGCACAGAACTGGTTTCCATAACACCATCGGCATTCCGGGAACTGGATAACTGGTCTGCCAACGCGACACTCGGATTCAATATCCGGCAGGGCAATGCAGATACCATTGAGTACAACCTGCTACTGGGCCTGGAACGTCGCACACCGGAATCACGCATTGCCCTGGATTACCTGGGCAATTTCAACGAGACCGAAGGCACGCAGATTGCCAACAATCACCGCCTGAATGGCAACTGGGACCGGTTCAGAGGCAATCGCCTTTTCTGGCGCCCCCTGATCGGCCAATATTTTCGCGATATATTTCAGAACATAGATCACCAGGGCACGCTGGAAACCGGTCTGGGTTACGAGCTGATCGATAACTCCAGGACTGACTGGACCGTGTCCGCCGGGCTGGGCATCAACTATATTCGTTACCGTTCAGTTGAGGCGGGCCTGGACCGCGGACGACGTTCCCCCGCTTTCTCAATGGGTACAAATTTCGAGACTGAGCTCACTAGTTGGATGGATTACGAGTTCCTTGCTCATGTCACATTATTAGATGAGGATTCGGGTTCTTATCAACATCACTTGCTGACAACACTTTCAACCGAGCTGACCGGCCGGCTGGACCTGGATGTTTCCTTTATCTGGGACCGGATTCAAAAACCCCAGGTCAGGGCGGATGGCTCGGTGTCGGAACAAGACGATTATCGCCTCATGTTGGGCCTGGGTTTCGATTTTTAGGCAGAAATGTCAGCGGAAAATGGTGGGCAACATTTGTCCATCCTACAAATTACCCCAAACTCATCTATCAAAATGATCCGTTTCTTTTTAAACTAACGGCTTGTCCTTACCTGCAATCCCTGAGAGAAATCCGTGACCCGATGGTTAAAAGAGCCGTTATTCCATTTCCTGCTGATCGGCGCAGGTTTGTTCATGCTTTATGGATGGCAAACGGATGATGATGCCCTGCGGCCCGATCAGATTGTTATCACCGAAGCCAAAATTGACCGGTATATCAACCTGTGGGAACGCAAATGGCAGCGGTTGCCGACGCAACAGGAGTTGCAGGGGTTAATCGAGCAACAAATTCGTGAAGAGGTGCTTTACCGCGAAGCCCTGGCAATGGGTCTCGACAAGAACGACCAGGTGGTACGTCGGCGTATGTCCCAGAAAATGGAGTTTATCTCCAATGACCTGGCATCACTGGTCGAACCTGATGATGAACAACTGCAGACCTATCTCGATGAGCACCCCAAAAAGTTCGCCATTCCCGGACGTATCAGTTACTCGCAGGTTTATCTGAATGTAAGCCAGCGCGGTGAGCAGGTTTACGCTGATGCCGAAAAGTTGCTTGCAGAATTGTCTCAATCCACCGTCGATATTGATATCAGCATGGCCGGGGACTCTTTCATGGGCGGGTATAGCTTTAACGACGAAACCGATTTCGGTGTTGCACGCCTATTCGGTAAAACATTCGCTCTTGAGATTTTTAAACTGCCGGTTGGTGAGTGGACAGGTCCGGTCGAGTCGGGTTACGGCCTGCACCTTGTACACGTCGACTCGCGCACCGATTCCCGTGCACCGTCCCTGGCGCAAGTGCGTGACAAGGTCCGTGGTGAATGGCTTTCAGAGCAGCAGCGTAAAACCAATGATCTGCTGTATTCCGAATTACGCAAGCGCTACGAAATTACCATCGAAGATGCTGCCGCCACGCCACTCAAGGCAGGCAGCTAATAAACATGCGGAATTTTTTCACAGCGATCTTTTTACTATTGGATGTAAGCGGAACAGTGCTAGCGGACGAGATTCGCCCGGGTTACCTGGAGATGAATTCCACTGACGGCACTGTTTACTCGATCAAGTGGAAGGTGCCCATGAAAGGCGACATGGCGCTGAGTTTAAAGCCCGTACTGCCCGATTCGTGTACTGAGCGCACACCGCCCAGTGCAATGGCCACCGGGGGCGCCATGATCACCCGCTGGTCGATCAGCTGTACTGGTGGAATCGCTGAAGGACACATCCGTATCGATGGCCTTGAAAACACCATGACCGATGTGCTGGTCAGGATCGTCCACCAGGACGGTATGACGCAGATGGTGCGCCTGACACCAGGTGAAACCAGTTTTGTAGTGGCGGCAGAAACGACCAGCCTCGAGGTAATCAAAGTCTATACCGCGCTCGGTATCGAACACATCCTGCTTGGGGTCGACCACCTGTTGTTCGTGTTCGCATTGCTACTGATCGTTAACGGATGGCGACGCCTGATAGGCACCATCACAGCCTTCACGCTTGCGCACAGCATCACGTTGTTTGCAGCAACGCTTGGGTTGGGTACATGTGGCCCCAGGCACCTGTAGAAGCCGTCATTGCCTTAAGCATCCTGTTTCTGGCAACCGAGATCATTCACAACAGACAAGGCAGGCCGGGGATGGCCAAGCGTTTTCCCTGGCTGGTGGCATTTATTTTTGGTTTGTTGCACGGTTTCGGTTTTGCAGGAGCACTGGCCGAGATCGGCTCTACCGGAGCAGTCTATTCCGTTGGCATTATTATTCTTCAATGTCGGCGTTGAATTGGGACAGCTACTTTTTGTTGCTGCCGTGGTCAGTGCAGGCTGGGTTCTGAGGAAACTGGTCGCAGAGAAGACACTACAAGGAAGTGAAGTGGCAGCCAGCTACCTGATTGGTAGTCTGTCTGCCTATTGGGTGATTGAGCGAACTTACAGTTTCTGGCTTTAACAAAGTTAGAGCCCCCGCATCCACTCCTGACGTAACCGCACAGAGCCCGGGTTATCCAATGCCGCTCGCACGTTTTGAAGCAACCGGGGTTTGTCCCTGCCCAGGTTACCTTTCAAAACCAGGTAATTGGATGCATGGTCGCTTCTGAAAATGGTGTTCTCAAGTTCCAGGTTATCCAGTAGCCAGTACATTTCCTGGAACAGACCGGCCTGGTCAAGGGCTTCGAACTCTCCTCCGAAACCCTGCTGATAACGTTCTACCCCGGTCGGGAAACTGACGACCAGCGTGGACAGGTATTCCGGTTGTGCTGCGGTCATCAGTCGGGCGGAATTAACCGCGTGCTGTTCGCTGTATTTCTTACCGCCCATGCCATTGAGGATCATCACCGAGCTTTTCGCACCGGCTGATTTTATCTTTTGCAGTGCGGCCAGTGAAGTATCGAAATTCTCACCTTTGTTGACGCGCTCCAGCACCAGGTTATCTCCGGATTCACAGCCCACGTAAAAAAGGCTGAGGCCCATCTCATTCAGCTCGGCCAGCTCTGCAACCGTTTTGTTCTTCAGATTTCGTGGCAGACAATAGGAAGAAACCCGCTGAATATCGGGCAGGTAGCGGTTGATCGCCTGCATGATCAGCTTCAGACGCCGGAACGAAAGTGTCATCGCATCGCCATCGGCGAGGAATACCCGTCGTACCGGCAAACCTTCTGCGGCGATCTCCGCCAACTCTCTTTCCAATTCTTCCATGGGCTTGAAGCGAAAGCGCTTCTGCGGCTGGGTATACATTTCGCAAAATGTACAGTTGTTCCAGCTACAGCCATTGGTGACTTGCAAAATCAGGCTGTAAGCCTCGGAAGGCGGTCGGAACACGGGCTCTACGTAAGGTAAATGGACCATAGCTTGATTATGCGGCCAACGGGACAGGTTTTAAACTCCGCTGCTCAGTCCGCGCCGACAGGATGTGCATCCTCTTTGTAATCCGGCTCCAACGCCTCTGCGGGTGGATTTTTCAGAATACGGCTGGTCAGAACGCCGGCCGTCATTGAGCCGTTGACGTTGAGCGCTGTGCGGGCCATATCAATCAGTGGTTCAATAGATATCAGCAGGGCAGCAATCGTAACCGGAAAGCCCATTGCCGGCAGTACCACCAGCGCAGCGAATGTGGCACCACCGCCTACACCGGCGATACCAAACGAACTGATGGCCACGATACCAACCAGTCCCGCGATGAACGCCGGGTTCAGGGGATCAATCCCCATCGTGGGTGCAATCATTGTAGCCAGCATCGCGGGATAGATTCCGGCGCATCCGTTTTGGCCAATGGTCGAACCGAAGGTCGCAGAAAGACTGGCAATTGTTGGTGGCACCCCGAGTGACTCAACCTGGGTATCAACATTCAGCGGAATCGTCGCCGCTGAACTGCGGGAACCAAACGCGAAAGTCAGCACAGGCCAGACATGACGGAAGTAATCGCCGACCCTGATACCAGCCAGTCGCAGCAAAATACCATGCACGACAAACATGATTGCAATCGCCACATAGGACGCGATGATAAATGTAATCAGGTTACGGATATCACTGGCATTTGATCCCGCGACCACTTTGGTCATCAAGGCAAGAATGCCATAGGGTGTCAGGGTCATCACCATGTGGACGAGCTTTAAAATGATTGCCTGAAGCGTGTCAATAAAGCTGATGATGGCTTCACCGCGTTTCGGGTCTTCCGCGGAAACAAGCAGAGCCGCGATACCGAACATGATGCCAAATAAAACGACAGCGATTACAGAGGTTGGGCGGGCACCGGTCAGGTCCTGAAAAATATTGCTGGGTATGAAACGCACCAGCATATCGGCAAGCCCGAGGTTTGATAGGGACTCCTGCCTGGTTAACAGTACATCCGCGCGCGCCAACTCCCGGGCGCCCTCCGTCAGTCCCTCTGCTGTCAGACCAAACAGATTAACCACCAGGATACCGACCAAAGCAGCGATCATGGTGGTGCCAATCAGGATACCGATGACGATGCCACCGAATTTACCGAGCGCCGCCACCTCGCGCATCTTGACGACCGCAGCAATCATCATTACAAGAACCAGTGGCATCACGATCATTTTCAGCAGATTCACATAAGTCGTGCCGACTACATTGGTCCATTCAAGCGTTCCGGCCATGACGTCCGGGTTGCCACTGTAGGCAAATTGCACGGCAAAACCAAAGGCAAGACCTGCGATCAGCCCCGCCATGACCTGGCGTGACAGGGAATACCGGGGTTGCCGGAATCGTGTCAGTAATACAATGATTCCAAGAAAAACAGCAAGATTTATAATGATGAGGATTGACATACTTTTACCTGCCAGGGTGCCCTGTTTCCGCTGGCAGGGCATCAATGGTGACCTGGTGGCCACTTTCTGAATGGCCAATAAATTTCGTATTACCCTGCCCACTCAATTCGTGCCTTCATTTATCCCTGTTCCATTCGCGGTTGACGATGGAGCAGTATAGCAGTCACATGATGTTAACTATCAGCGATAATCACCGCCTGTCCGGGTTCAAGGCGTTCGCCACCCCGGGTAATGATCAGGTCACCCTTGTTTACGTCGCCAATCACCTCTACAAAACCACCCAGGCCGATACCGGTTTCAATCGATACTTTTTCAACGGTGTTGTCGCCATTGACCCGCATTACATAGATGTTGGAACCACGTAATACCAATCCATCGCGCGGAATGGCGACCAACTCCCTGGGTTCGCTGTTTGGCAAGGCTATCCGAACCGGACTGCCAATAATCCATGCAGGGTTATTTGCAGCAATACGAATTTCAAACATTCGGGAGCGTTCATCCCCTACAGGAATGACGTAGTTGACCGGGCTCAGCGATTCTACCTGGTCATGCTCCACCGACACTTGCATACCTTCGCGAATCCAACCCGCTATTGATAGCGGTGCCTGTGCCCGGATTTCCCGGTTATCCGTATCAACCAGTCTTGCGACCTCTTCACCCCGCCCTACAAATTCTCCTGTCTGGACCAGTCTTTCCGCCACCACACCGGGAAAGGGGGCCAGCACTTCCGTCTGCCTGATACGACGTTTGATCTGGGCGATGGCCACCTCGGCTCGCTTGATCTCCTGCCGTGTCATATCCAGTTGGGATTGCGCTTCATCCAGTTGGGTCGCGGCAGCATTGTTGCTGGCCGCGAGCTTCTGAAACCGCTGCAAACTGCTATCCCGGAATTTAAGTTGTGACTTCAGACTACCCAGCTGAGCCTTGCTATCGGCAAGGTCCAGCTTCAGACCATCAGCATCGATACGCGCAATCGTCCCACCTTTTTCTATACGCGAGCCGACATCCGCCACCCAGGTAATCCGGCCATCCGTTTCTGCAGCAATACGCGCATCGTTTTGACTAATGACCGTTCCGGACACCCAGAGGGTTGCCGAGAAGGTATCACGTTGTGCTGTTTCGACAATGACCGGCGCGGCGGGAGCCTTCTGTTCCGGTTCCTGAGCCAGGGACAAAACAGGGAGACAAACAACCAAGCAAACAGGTGATTTGGGCAATTCGTGTGTAGTAGTTCATTCTAAAAGTCCTCGATCAGGCCACAGATTCCAGGGCAGCTTCCCCTGGCGCTTGAGGCACAGCTATTTCGACCTGCTTCGCCTTGCCAAGACGCAACATGCACGGTAAAAGTAATAATGTGAAAATCAGGCTGCAGGCCATGCCGCCCACTATTGAAGCAGCCAGCCCGCGATAGATAACACTGCCTTCACCCGGCAGCAACAACAATGGCAACATGCCAAAAATACTGGTCAGCGTGCTCATGAAGATGGGACGCAGCCGGATTCGCAGGGCGTTTTCAACCGCTTCATGCCGGTCCATGCCATCACGCTCCGCCCGGCGGGTCTGGTCGACCAGCAAGATCGCGTTGTTGACCACCAAACCCAACAGGATGATGAAACCGATCATGGTCAACAGGTCCATCGGCTGAAAGGTAAACAGGTTCAAGGTCTGGATGGCGATGACACCACCGACACCGGCGAGAGGAATCGTCATCACCACCAGTGCGCTGTCTTTAAGGGAGCGGAACAAACCAGCCATCAACATGAACAGGATAAACAACGCCAGGATAAAATTCCGGCTCATGGTCCCAATCGCCTCTTTGAGGCTGTCCGCGCTGCCACCATATTGAATTGAGCCGTCAGCGGGTAATACCGCGCGTAATCCGGGTTCAACTTCAGCCTTGATCAGCGCAATGGCAGTTTCCAGGGAAACGTTTTCCGGCGGACTCAGGTTGACACTGACAGTTCGTCTGCCGTTAACCCGGCGAATCTGGCCCGGTCCCTGTTGCGCGTTCAATGGTCACTAACTCACCAAGGGGTACTACTTCACCGCTCGGTGTCATGATAGGTGTTGTCGCCAGTTGCTCGGGGGTTTGCCAGCCCTTCGGCCCGCATGATGATATCCATGCGGTTTTCACCGTTGAAGTATTCGCCAAGCCACAAGCCATTACCCAGTGTCCGTACCAACGAAGCGATACTGCGCCGATCCATACCAACCTCGCTGATGCGGGCATCATCAGGAATGATCCGCAGTTCGGGTGTGGCCAACTCGATGCCTGGACGCGTCTGGACATTGGCACCCGGAAACACTTCCATCAATTTTGCCTGGGCTTCACCGGCCGCAGCATATAAGCCGTCCTGGTCCGCTGATTGTAAATGCATTGAAATATCACGTCCGCCGCCAAACCCGCCAAACAGGTTGCCCTGCATGGCAAAACCGCGGAAATCCGGGATATCCACCAGTACTTCATTCCTGACGATTTCCAGTAATTCCCCTACCCTGCTCTGATCCAATGCCCGGGCACCGATGGTGCCACCACCCGGCCAGGTCAGAATGTAGTAATTCTTCAGGGCCGGTTCCTTAACGCCGTCCATATAAGGTTGAAGGCGCTCCACCAGCTTGGAGATAATTTCCCTTTCGTTGGTTTCCACATTTGATCCGGGCGGAAATTGCAGGAACGCATCAACTGCATCACGCTTGACCGGCGGCAGGTAATCCAATTGCGGGAAGATCAGCCAGGTGACCAGAAGGGGTGCTGTTACCAGGCTTGTAATCAGGATCAAACGTCGTGTCCTGGTGGCGCTCACCTTCATCAGGGACTTGGCCAGCCGTGACCAGCCCTGTTTGTTGTCCCTGGTTAGCTTCTTGGGTTTTAACCAGCTACCGGCAACGGTGGGAAGTATGGTTAATGCCACCACCAGTGACATCACCACTGCGATAGAGATCGTCAGGGCAAGATCTGAAAACAACTGCCCTTCCACGTCCTGCAGAAACAATACCGGCAGAAAAATGGCCACGGTGGTTGCGGTGGATGCCAGCAGGGCGCCCTTGACCTGGCTGGTACCGGCCAATGCGGCGACCGATGGTATCTCTCCGCGTTCACGCAGCCGCACAATATTTTCTGATACAACGATTGCGGCATCCAAAACCATGCCGACAGCAAATGCCAGCCCGGCCAGCGAAATAACATTCAGGCTGCGCCCGGTCAGTTGCAAAACGATAAAAGTGGATAGCAGCGAAATTGGTATGGCCGTTGCGATCAATATCGTCGCACGGATATCACGAAGAAACAGCCACAGTACGGCTATGGCAAGCAATACACCCAGTATCAGGTTGGTGGTCACCATACTGACAGCACGATTGATAAAAACCGAAGCGTCAAATGACTGTTGTATGTCCAGACCGGCGGCAGCCAGCGGACCTTCGCGTAATTCTGCAACGGCCTCCTTGACCAGTGTCAGTGTACCCAACACGTTGGCGCCGTTGGCACGGTCGACCCTGAGGCTCATCGCCGGATTACCATTCTGAATCGCAATCTGGGTTTTCTTGCCACGCGCGACCTGAACATCTGCAATATCACCCAGCCGGATAGGCCGCCCTTCCCGCCATTCAAGGATCAGATCCTTGAACTGCGTGGGGTCGTAACGGCCTTCGAAACGAATCGTATACTGCCGTCTCCCCACATCTACAAAGCCACCCTGAAACATCCGTGGAGCGGCCGGCTCGCGCTGCAACCGATCCCAGTTCAATGCCGTATTCCGCAGCCCTGTACGGGTCGATAGTAATTTGCAATTCTTCGGGGGCACCTGCGTTGACCTGGACCCCTGCTACACCTTCGATGGATTCCAGTTTGGGTTTCACCGTATCCATGATGAACTGGCTGTATTGCTCGATGTTGCCTTCAGTGCCAGGTAATAACTGTACAAAGAACCAACTCAATGCCTGGTTGGCACCGCCACCGCCGCCACCCATGTTAACGATGGGCGGGTCAGAATCAGCCGGCATCGATGGCAAACGGTTAAGCCTGCCAATCACTTCCATCAGCGTGGCCTGCATATCGGTGCCCAGCGCAAATTCCATGTTGATCCAGGCACCGCCATTAAAGGCGTTGGATGACATGACCTCCATGCCCGGCAATCCCTGCAGCACATCTTCCATGGGCTCAAGAATTTCTGACTCAACCTCTTTCGGGGAGGCCGCGCGCCAGTTTGCATTGACGCTGATCTGCGGCAGATCGATATCCGGGAAAAGCTGAACCGGCAGTCCTTTCAAACTAAACAACCCAAACAATGTAACGATGGCAACAGCAACTGCCATGCCTGCAGGGTTCTTGACTGCTCGTTCTGTAATAGTCATTGCCTGTCCACCTATCCCTGTATTTTTGTGTTTATCTCCAGATTGGACGCCTCAAAAATCGCAAACGTTACCAATCTGTTTTTGTTACTGGATAGATTAGAGCGTGGAAGCTTCTTTTAGTTGTGACGAAAGTAATGGATTGCGATGACCTGTTGTTCGCCGGCGGTAAACCGAATCAACAGGCAGAATATACACACCGGAAAGCCACAACAAAGCAGACAAAGGAAGCCCATGACCACAGACTTCACCCGCAGACAACAATAAAACGTATCAAGCCATGGCATATCTCGGTGAAGGGAATTAATGGCAAAAAACCAACAGCCGATGTTGAGGCCGAAATTCTCAGAACCGCAAAACTCTGTGAAAAGATGAATGGGTTTCGACGATAAACACCGGTAGACATTGAGGTTTTTTCTTGACAGTCATTAACCTATAACGTAATTTTAATCTTCTAAATGATCAGCTTCCGGCTGATTCTTTTTTATAAGTACTCTAATAATTAGATTTTCAATAAAAAAATAGGGCGAGATATAAATGAAAATTAAAACTAATAAATTATTAATTTCTGCGGCAATTAGCACCGCACTTTTTGGCTCTGCGCTGCTGGTCAGCGTAACAGCCTTGGCACAAGAGGCTGAAGACATAGCGATTGAGGAAATTCTGGTTACAGCTCAAAAGCGCTCCGAAACTCTCCAGGAAGTTCCCATAGCCATATCGGTGTTCAGTTCCGATTCGATCGACCAGACCGGTGTTCAGGAACTGCGGGATCTGACTGAATACATCCCCAATGTCACGATTACCCAGGGCTCTGATTTTGGTGCCCAGATAAACATCCGTGGGGTCGGCGCGAACTCGCGTAACATCGGCTTCGACTCCCGCGTGGGCGTTTACCTCGATGGTGTCTACCTCGGCCAGGGTCCGGCGCTCAACCAGGATCTCGTGGATCTTGAGCAAATCGAAATTCTGCGTGGCCCGCAGGGAACACTGTTCGGCAAGAATACGGTTGCCGGTGCTATCAACATGATTTCCACTAAGCCCAGTCAGGAATTTGAGGGCTCCGTAACGGCCAATGTTTTCAACTACGATGGTCTTGAACTGAAGGGTGTCGTCAACATCCCCATGGGTGACATCGTCAGTGCCAGGATTTCTTATTCGACACGTACCCGTGATGGCTATGTCAAGAATGTTTACGATCCCAGCCACGTGACTCCAACCATTAATATCGTTCACCCTGTGGCCGGTCCGATATTCGGTATACCGCTATGTGACACCCTGGGGGGATCAACACCTCCAGGCTGTATAGGAAAAATTGTTGGTCCGGATGTTGACCCGAATACCAAGAAGATGGTGAATGACGTCGATACGCAGTCCTACCGGGCACAATTGCGTATCACGCCAAACGAAAAGCTGGATATCAACATTGCTGTCGACGGTCTGGATTCAGACCGCGCCTTTATCAACGGAGAGCCATTCACAGATACATTCGGCTCAACCATTGACCGTTTTGCACCTGAAACCAACGAAGTCAGCTTCAGCGAATTCAGCTGGGAGACCCGGGAAATATTTGGTGCCAACCTGAATATTGATTACGCCCTGGACAATGGCTACAACTTCAGGTCTATCACTGCCTATCGTGACACCGAAATGGTTCACCACCATGATACCGATGCCTCGGCCATCGATTTTCTTTTTATTGATTATACCGATGCCTACGAGCAGACCACCCAGGAGTTCCAATGGATCTCACCGGATGATTCCAAATTCAAGTATGTGGCCGGGTTCTACTACTACAACCAGGATTCAAACAGCATACGTGATGCCGTCACTGGAAACGCAGGTTGGTTATTTAATGCGCCCGTGGAAATTGGAGGCGGGAGCTTATAGCAACGGTGATGTGGAAACCGACAGCTGGGCGATATTCCTGAACACCAGCTACGACTTTAATGACCAGTGGCGCCTGGGAGTTGGTTTCCGTTATTCAGATGAGACCAAGGATGTCGCATGGCATCTTGATGGTACGCGCTCCGGTGCATTTGGAATCGGCAGCACAGCACCTGGTGGTTACATCGATTCAATTTCTTACACCAATTTTGCACCGATGATCAGTCTTGGCTACGCGCTGGGCGATAACACCAATATTTATGGTAAATATTCGACCGGTTTCAAATCCGGTGGCTTCAACCTTGACTACATCACACAAGATGATCTCGAGGCGGGCATCATCTTTGACGAAGAAACAGTAGATAGTTATGAACTGGGTCTTAAATCCACTTTTCTGGATGGACGTTTACAGTTGAACGCTGCGGCCTTTATTGCCAACTACCAGGACTACCAGGTCAACCAGTTTTTTGATCTTGGTTTTGATGAGGCAACCGGTGCACAGTTAACTTCGATCCGGATCACCAATGCAGCCGAGGTTGACACCAGCGGTCTGGAGCTGGAGGTAACCTTTAATGTAACAGCTGATCTGACGCTTTTCGGCAGCCTGGGTTTGCTCGACGCGACATTTGCTGATTTCCCAGGTGGCACGTCAATTGAAATACCCAACCCGGAAATACCGGGTGATGTCCTTAAGATACCGGTAAATGCCAAAGGCAATGATCTGCCACTGGCCCCTGACGTCAACGCCACCCTTGGCTTGCAGCACTATACGAGATTTAATGCCATGGATTTACTGATCCGCGTGGATGTCCTCTACACAGGTGATTACTTCACTACCATTGAAAATGAAACCGTGAGAAACCTTACCGGTCTTGCACCCACCACTTTCGCGTTGGATATAGGCTCATACGGCATACCAAACACCATTGATTATGGGTACGTTGATTCCTTCACAACGATCAATGGCCGGATTGGACTGATCGATAATAATGGTGCCTGGGAAGTTTATCTCTGGGGCCGTAATCTTACCGATGAAGGTACGTACGTTGACTACTTCCGTGATTTCTTTGGCTCGTTGTCAGGTGTACGTTTGATGCCACGTACCTATGGCATTGAGGCGTCCTATCACTTCTGATTAAGACCAAGCTTAAATATTCAGCCTGGAGACAAGGAGGGTTCGCCCTCCTTTTTCTTATTTGGAGTAAACAATAAAACTTGTCAAATACCAGTGTCCATCGGCCGCTGTGCTGCGACAACTTGAAAATTATCAAGAAGAAACGTGGTTTTCTCAATTTTGTAGTGCGTATCCGTTATTCGGTCAAGTTCATCAACGATATCGAATTCATCCCACATTTCAGTTGCATACGGCTCAAAGACGTAAAAATAAAGCCTACCCAGCATCTCCAGGATTTTTGATCTTGGTTTGTGGAATTCACCAAAAACTATTTTCCCGCCTGGCTTCAGTACCCTGCTGGCTTCCACTAAAAGCTGGCCTTTTTTCTCAAAAGGTAATTCATGCGGCAGAAAAAACACCACCACGTAATCAAACGACTGGTCTTCGAATTCTAATTTAGTGGCATCCTGTCTAAGAAAAGAGCACAGCTTGCCAAAACGTTTTAACTTCCTTTCCGCATTGTCCACTTCGCTTTGCATAATGTCGGTCAGCACAAATTCTTTTGCACCCTGTTCCTCACAGCGTTCTGCTATTTTCTCAGAGACATTACCGAAGGCACATGATATCTGCAGGACCCTTTTGCCTTCCAGCGACGGATTCAATCTTTCAACGACACAGCTCACCAGCTTGTTGTATTGCAGTAATAATATGGACGACACTACAAACATCCGGTCCATCAGACGAATGAAGAACGGGCTTTTGTAGATCCAGTAAATATGTGCAGTATCCGGATCGGACTTCACGAACCTGGATTGAACAATTATTGATATCCTGGTTATGAGGAAAAAATATAGGCCGATTGAGGCCAGGATGGTTACCGCTATGGTAAAAATAAATAGACCGCTATTTGTTTGCATCATCATCTTAAATCGCTTCAAACTCCTGGCTCAACCTGAGAATAATCAGGTTCTGGATCGCCTGCTAAGAATAGTTCCCTGCCCGCTGGACTGAAGATCACGGGTAAATCATTTTCAGAAGCAATTATTGCTATAACCATACAAGATACAAGCACGATTCGCGTTCTAATTGATCTGGCTCAGGTGCAAGAGTACCGATAATGCCGTTTACGCATATGGAACCCTTTTCAGTGGATTTCAGCCAATGTTTATTGAACTTGTTCGGTTAAAGAACAGGCCGGTTATTAGTCCGCGAACTCTTCAATTTCCTGTTTCAAAACAGCCTTATTGACCTTGCCGGTTGCCGCATCACAAATGCCCGGATATTCCGAACCAAAACGACTTTAATCATGAATTTCACAAGCGGGTAATTGACCTGGATCAAGCTTATCGTTGATAGTGTGCAAATCTAATTGCGAATCATTCTCATTTACTTTACGATGCGTGAACTATTTTTTAAGACCACAAATGAAGGAATAATTTGATGCACATTACCAACAAACCGGGAAGATTATTAAGCGCTATGGCGCTGGTTTGTTTACTAGCCAGTCCAAATATTTACGCGCAGGAAAGCAACACTGAACTATTGGCCAAGCTGGAGTTTCTGCAACAGCAGATCGATGAGTTAAAGCAACAGCTTGAGAAAACCCAAAACCAGACCGTTGAAACCGATGCCAAGGTCGAGGCAGTCGCCGAAGTCATTGAGTCCGGCACAACACAAGTAGCCAAAACCAGCCGGACAACCATTAGCGGATATGGAGAACTTCATTACAACAACCTTTCTGCACAAGATCCTTCCCATGATCTCAATGAGGTTGATTTTCACCGTTTTGTGCTCTTTTTCGGTCACGAGTTCAACGATAAAACACGATTTTATTCAGAATTTGAACTTGAGCACTCGCTTGCCGGCGATGGCAAGCCCGGTGAGGTGGAACTGGAACAGGCTTTTGTTGAATTTGATCTGAAGCCCGGACTACATGCCAGAGCGGGGTTGTTCCTGATTCCGGTGGGTCTCCTCAATGAGACCCATGAGCCACCCACTTTTTACGGTGTAGAGCGCAATGATGTTGAGAGCATCATCGTACCCAGCACCTGGTGGGAAGCCGGTGCCGGTATGAATGGCCGCCTGGGTGACGACTGGGATTGGGTGGTGGCCGCAAGCTCAGGCCTGGAAATACCGACAACTGGCAGCAATGCTTTCCGCGTCCGTAGTGGCCGCCAAAAAGTGGCCAAAGCCCTCGCCAGTGATGGCGCTATAACCGGACGTTTGCGTTACATGGGTATTTCAGGTCTACAGGCGGCGGTGACAGTCCAGTACCAGTTTGATCCATCACAGGTTGCCAATGACGGACTCGATGACGGCACCCTGCTGGAAGCACATTTCGACTACCGGCGTGGTGACTTTGGACTGCGAGCACTGTTTGCCCACTGGGACTTTTCCGGTGACGCGGTGGAAGCGGCCGGTGCTGATAAACAAACTGGCTGGTATGTGGAGCCCAGTTACCGTCTCAATAACAAAATCGGTTTATATACCCGCTACGAAGAAGTCGATGCGGCCCGGGATCGTGATCAATTCAGCCAATGGGAAGTGGGGCTGAACTGGTGGCCGACTAAAAACGTAGTGGTCAAATTCGATTATCGCGACCGTAGCCATGATCTTGCTGGTGAGGTCGGGCGGGACTTCACCGGTATAGATATTGGTCTGGGTTACAGTTTCTAGATCGATGTTTGTGATCCGGAGAAAATGGTTCGTCACGCTGGCGCTTGCCCTTTCGCTACCGGCATTGACAGCTGCAGAATCTGTCTATGAAACCCATGCGGAATTTCTTAGCCGTGCATTCGGTGAATCACCACCTGAGCCTGGTATTATATGGCTTAGCGGTGAACGAAAATCGACCGTTCGGCAGCTTCTGGGTCATGATTACCCAGCCCTGCGCTTGCGCTACTGGTGCCAGGCCAGGCGCTCGGCCTGGGTTCTCAATGAGATTGGCAAGGAACTGCCGATCACTGTTGGAGTGGTCATCAACAAGGACTACATACAAAGTCTGCGCGTGCTGACCTACCGGGAAAACCGTGGCGGTGAGGTTGCAACGCCCTCCTTTACCGATCAGTTCAACGGTGTGACGCTACAGTCCAGCGGTACTCTGGATTCGGGTATTGATGGTATTTCAGGAGCAACTCTTTCAGTACAGGCTTTGACCCGATTGGCGTCCATTGCACTTTTCTTGCACGACGATACCGGCTGCAAAGATGGCACGTAACAATTCGCAGAACTCAATAGTGCGCCGCCTGCACCGCTCGCTCGGTGCAGGTACTGCGGTATTCATCATTTTCATGGTGCTGAGCGGCCTGGTAATTAACCACTCAAACGGGCTGGGTCTTGATCAACACCATGTATCGCAGCCATTCGTACTTGACTGGTATGGCCTGGAAGGCCCGGAAACCATCCACAGTTTTGCGCTGGGTAACGACTGGCTGAGCTTTGCAGGTTCGCAGCTTTACCTCAATGGTAACTCCGTTTCGGGAATCTCAAACGGAGTAGGCGCAGTTTCCAGCAATAACATGCTGATTGCCGCCGGCAGCGAAGAACTGTTGTTGCTCGATCACGACGGAAAGTTGATCGAACGACTCCCTTGGGGACAGCCTGGCACCGGGCCGATTGAATCAATCGGCCTGATCGCAGATAGTGTAGTCGTGAAATCCATTGGTCAGTTATGGTTGGCTGATGCTGACCTGCTGAGCTGGCAGCAATCCGAAGATACCAACACAGACCCAATCTGGGCATTTTCAGAGCCAGCACCCGACGCCCTTCGCGATGCCATCACACGACAATACCGCGGCGATGGCTTGAGCCTGGAGCGCGTATTACTGGATCTTCATAGCGGGCGCATTTTCGGACCGATCGGCATTCTTGTTTACGACCTTCTGGCCCTGGCCGTTGGGTTTCTCGCGCTCAGCGGCCTTATATTCTGGTTGCGCGGCCGGCGTAACGGCAAACAAAACGGTCAACGCCGGAATTCAGGAAGCTAAACCGGTAGCAAAACCCGTTTAGCAATATACGGGGTAGGTGCTTAGCGGGTAAACTGCGATCGGAACCCAATTCCGGTAACCTGAAAAACCACCATTGCAAATTGATCTGATGAAATCAAGACAAGCTTTCCTGTGCGCAGCCATGATCATTTCGGGCCTGTGGATACCCACCGCATGGTCCGGCGGAATCGGAGACTGGTTCAATGATACCCTGATCGATCCCGAGGACGGTATGCTGGATGCCAGCGACTACCTCGCCAGCGCATCCGGTTTTTTACCCATCCCGATTATCATCACCGAACCCGCAGTGGGCTTTGGTTTCGGCGCGGCGGTTGCCTACTTTCATGCACCAAAAGAACTGGATTCCGAAGAACACCCCCATCATGGTCCCACCCAGTATCAGTGTGGGTTTTGGGGCCAAGACCGACAATGGCACCTACCTCTACGGTGGTGCACACGTGGGTGTATGGAAGGATGATCATATCCGCTATATGGGCGCGCTGGCCAAGATGAACATTAACATGACCTTCTATCTTGATAGGCGGACTGACGGCTTCAACCTGGATCAGGGTATCAAGTTCAATATTGACGGCACGTTTCTTCTCCAGGATGTAAAATTTCGCCTGAAAGAAACCAACTGGTGGCTGGGTGCCAGTTACACTTATGTCACTGCTGCAAACACCTTCAAACTGGGTAATTTTCTCCCTCCTGAGTTTCCCGAACCTGGATATGACTTTGATTTAGGTGGTCTCGGATTCAAGCTTGAGTACGATGGAAGAAATACCGTATTCACACCCTCAAGCGGGTTGTCCGCGAAATTTGAATACAAGAGCTTTGACAGCAACTGGGGCAGCGACTTTGACTATGACGATTACAAGGGCAGCCTGTTTCACTACACACCCTTTGGTGACTATTCCAGCCTGGGCCTCAGGCTTCAGGCACAAACCGTAAACGGGTGATGTACCATTCTTTAGCTACCCGTTTGTCTCCCTGCGGGGTATTCCGGCCATGCGTTACCAGGGTGAAAGCGTTATAACCGGTGAAATTGAATACCTGTGGGGTGTTACGCCGCGCTGGTCAGTTGTTTTCTTTGGTGGCGCCGGACGGACTGTGTCCATCGACCGGTTCAAAGAAACAAGCCAAACCGTTGGTGCAGGCGGTCTCGGTTTCCGCTATCGCCTGGCCAGGAAACAAGGCCTGCAAACCGGTATTGATATTGCCCGCGGACCGGAAGATACTTCCATTTACCTGACAGTAGGCAGCGCCTGGAACTTTTAGGCTGTATCATTTGATCCACCCCCGCTTTTTAAGTCAATTGGATACACTTCATGCTGAGAAAAATACTCATTGCCGCTGCCACCCTGATAATCGTGGCAGTTATCATCGTCTTTGGGTTCGGTCCCGGCTACCTTGAAAAAGGCATCAACCGGGTCATCGATCATGAAGCCTATGAGATCAGCGATGAGGCCCGTGCACTGCATGCTTCCCTGAACGCTGCCGACCTGCACTCCGATACTTTGTTATGGCACCGCGATGTTCTCGATCATGGCAACCGCGGGCATGTGGACATTCCCAGGCTGGTAGCGGGTGGTGTAGCCATCCAGGTTTTTTCAACCGTGACCAAAGCACCCAAGGGTCTTAATTACGAAGAAAACACAGGCGATTCAGACATGATTTTCGGTGTGGTGGTTCTTCAGCGATGGCCGGTACGCACCTGGAACAGCCTTTATGAGAGGGCCAGATACCAGGCTCAACGACTGGATAAGGCAGCCCACCGTTCTGATGGAGCACTGGTATTCCTGCGTACACGTTCAGATCTTGAGGCGGTATTGGCTGCACGTGCCAATGGCACAGCTATCACTGGCGGTTTGATGGCAACTGAGGGCAGCCATGCCCTGGATGGATCACTTGAAAACATCCAGAACCTGTATGACGAAGGCTTCCGCATGATGGGACTGCACCATTTCTTTGATAATAAGCTGGGTGGATCGCTGCATGGCGTAAGCCAGGCCGGCCTGAGTGACTTTGGCCGCGAGGCGGTCAGGGAAATGAACCGTCTCGGCATCATGGTCGATGTGGCACATTCATCCGAGGCCGTGGTTGACGAGGTACTGTCGCTTTCAACTACGCCGCTAATCGTATCCCATACCGGTATGCGCGGTACCTGTGACAGCCCACGAAATATTTCCGATGACCATATGCAACGTATCGCTGCGGGCGACGGTCTGATTGGTATCGGTTATTGGGATGGCGCAGTCTGTGATGCAACACCCGCTGGCGTGGCTAAATCCATCAGGTACGCGGTCAATCTCGTTGGCCATGAGCATGTCGCTCTCGGCTCCGACTACGATGGTGCCACCAGTGTTTATTTCGATACGTCGGAACTTTCTGTGCTGACACAGGCCTTACTCGACGAAGGTTTGAATGAAGAGGAAATACGTGCGGTGATGGGTGGCAACCAGATCCGTTTCTTCCAGAAATACCTGCCACAGTGAGATATTACACATCCGAAATAGCGTAAAGGTGTATGATAGTGTTATGAAATACGTTCTTCTGGCCATTTTTGTACTGTTCGCAGCGCAGCCTTTGCAGGCTTCGCCCTACGATATGTGTGATGGTCAGAATTCAGGTCACAGCCAGCATGGCGACATGCTTGACAGTGATATGAATGACATGGATTGTTGCGATGATGATCCCGTAGACTCGGGTGACGGCTGTGGTTCAATGTCCCATTGCGGTGCCTGCACAGCAGGTGTGACAGCCATCAATCCTTCCGTGACCAACGCAATTTTCAGCACAAGCTCCCGCCAGCATTCACCTGATACCGGCGACCCCTTAAACAGATTCAACCCTCCGCCTTTCCGACCTCCCATCGTCTGAACACGTAGTGATCCCGACTGCTTTCACGGCAGTTTTCTTTTGATTGTTATTTGTTACACAGGTTAAACCTGTGGTGTTGTGGAGAATACGATGTACCAGTTATTTGCCAACCAGGCACTTCGCCCTGTTTTTGTGGCCATGCTGCTGTTTAGCGGCACGAATTATGTTTTTGCTGCCAACCTTACGATGGCTGAAGCCGAACAGCTTGCACTCAAAGAGGATTATACCCTGAGAGCTGTCAATGCCCGCAGTCTGTCCATGTCAGAGCTTTCGGTGTCTGCCGAAGCGCTTCCCGATCCCCAGCTTAAGCTGGGTTTTGCCAACCTGCCGACCGATACCTTCAACCTCGGCCAGGAAGCCATGACACAGGCAGTGATCGGTGTGCGGCAGATGTTCCCGCGCGGCCATACCCGTGCGCTCAGCGGTGAGCGAATGAATGAATCCGTTGCACGCATCAATGCCGAAGCAGTGGATAGAAAATTTAAGGTGTTGCTGGCTGTCAGGGAAGAATATACGCGCGTATACCTACACCAGCAGAGGAAGAAAATACTGCAGAAATCGCTGGTTGTTTTTGCTGACCTGGCAGAGATAACCCGTGACTACTACGCCACCGGCCGCGCACACCAACAGGATGTGGTACAGGCGCAACTGGAACTATCCAAGGTTGAAGAACGGCTGGCCCGTATCGGGCAGCAGGAAGAGGAAACACGTGCGCGGTTGGCGGAATGGATTGGCGCCGACGCCTACCGTGACCTTGACCCGCAGTGGCCACAGATTGCCCAGCCAGCAAACGCACAACAAATCATTGCAGAGTTAGTTGATCATCCGCGTTTACTTGCGTGGCAACATGAAATCGCCAAAGCCAGAACCTCGGAAGAAATTGCACGCCAGGCCTATAAACCGGGTTTTGCCGTCGACCTGGCCTATGGTGGCCGTGGTGGCCAGAACCCCAATGGCACTGACCGTGCCGACTTTTTATCGGTTTTTGTCACCATGGATATCCCATTATTCACCAAGAACCGCCAGGACCGCGTGCTGGCAGCCAGTATTGCTGATACGTCCGCCACCGAGTATGCCCGCGATGATATTTATCGCTCCATGAAGGCCCGGGTAGATCAAAATGCTGCAACGTTGACGCACGAGCAGGAGCGCCTGGGGTTGTACGAAGAATTTTTGTTGCCACAGGCGGCCTTTAATGCCGAAGCGGCTTTTGAAGCCTACCAGGATGCTGTCGACGACCTGACCACCCTGATGCGTGCCCGGATCGGCGAATACGAACTTAAATTGAGCCATGCGGCCTTGCTCGCGGATGAAACCATAACCCGCGCCCGCCTGCTGTACTTACAGGGAGAAACCTCATGAATTTGAAGATAAAATCGACAGGCAAAGCAATATTGCCATTGCTCATAAGCTTAATAATCGGCCTTGCCGGCGGTGTATTGATCAGCAACTATACTATGCTGGGTCAGAGCCTCGGCATTAAGGCTGACAGCAATAAGAAAACTGAAAAAGAAATTCTTTACTGGGTAGCCCCCATGGACCCGACCTATCGCCGTGATGAACCCGGTAAGTCACCCATGGGCATGGACCTGGTTCCCGTGTATGCGGAAGAAGGTGCGGATAGTGATGCTGTACATATCAAAGCGTCTGTCGAGCAAAGCCTGGGGGTGCGCACCAGCAAGGCTGAAAGACGTTCTCTCTGGCGCAAAATCGAAGCCACCGGCTACGTAGGTTTTGACGAATCACTTGTCAGCCAGATCAACTTACGCACCGAGGGCTGGATCGAGCGTCTCCTGATCAAAAATGAAGGTGAGCGTGTAAAAAAAGGCCAACTGCTGTTTGAATTTTATTCACCGCAGCTGGTAAATGCTCAAAAAGAATACGTCCAGGCTCAACGACGAAATGATTCCCGAATGTTGTCTGCGGCCGAGGAAAAACTGCTGGCGTTAGGCATGGAACCGACTGATATCCGGAAACTGGCAAAAACTTCCAAAGTCAGTAACACCGTGCAGGTATTGGCTCCACAGGATGGTACGGTTACCCGTTTGAATGTCAGAGAAGGCATATTTGTCAAACCGGCCACCTACGTTATGGAGTTGGCAGACCTGTCCAGCGTGTGGTTGCAGGCCGAGGTTTTCGAATCACAGGCCGACTGGGTCGCTGAAAGACAATCCGCTGAAGCACGTCTGAACTACATGCCTGGCGAAGTATTCAGTGGTCGGGTGGATTACGTCTATCCGGTACTTGACCCGAAGACCCGCACACTTCAGGTACGGCTTCGCTTTGATAATCCGGGTGAACGACTCAAACCCAATATGTATGCCCGCGTAACGATTTTTGGTAAATCCCATCCCGGTGCCTTGAGTATCCCCCGTGAAGCCTTGATCCGGGGCCAGGATGTTGACCGCGTCGTGGTCGCCCTTGGCAAGGGTGGTTATACCGTTTATGAGGTCATGACTGGTATTGAAAGTGGCAACTGGATAGAAATTATTGCCGGACTTGAAGTGGGAGATGAAGTCGTTACCTCTGCGCAATTCCTGATTGATTCGGAAGCCAGCCTGGCCGGCAGTATCAGGCGGCTCGATGCTTTGAGCATGACAAACAGCAAAGATAACCAACAAGCAATATACGGTAACGGCATTGTTGAAGCGGTGGACTCAGAAACCCGTCACATCCGCGTCAGCCACGGTCCCATCGAAGCCCTGGGCTGGACCGCCATGACCATGGAATTCGACGTCTTGCCGGGTGTCAACCTGGACCTCATCAAAATTGGCCAAAGCATCCATTTCTCACTGGACCTGTCAGAGGTTGGCGACTATGTCATCAGTATCATTCATCAACCGGAACCTCCCGGTATTGATGATGCTTCCCTGAATAGTCAACAGGAGGAAACGTCGTGATCGAAGCCATTATCCGCTGGTCATTGAACAACCGTTTCATAGTACTGCTGATGACCGGCATCCTGGTACTCGGGGGTTTGCAGGCCATTATCACCACGCCCATTGATGCCCTGCCTGACCTGTCGGATGTACAGGTAATCATCAAAACCAACTACCCCGGCCAGGCACCCCAGGTTGTAGAAGACCAGGTAACTTATCCATTAACCACCGCCATGCTGGCGGTGCCCGGTGCCGTCACTGTGCGTGGTTACTCATTTTTTGGTGATTCCTTTGTCTACGTTATTTTTGAGGATGGCACCGATCTTTATTGGGCCCGCTCGAGGGTGTTGGAATACCTGAACCAGGTGTCCGGAGACCTGCCACCAGCAGCCAAACCGGCGCTCGGCCCGGATGCAACCGGCGTCGGCTGGGTCTACGAATACGCCCTGGTTGACCGTACCGGTAAGCACGATCTGGCCCAATTACGCTCCATACAGGACTGGTTCCTGAAATTTGAATTGCAGATGGTACCGGGTGTTGCTGAAGTCGCAACCATTGGCGGAATGGTGCAACAGTACCAGGTGGTCATCGACCCGGATGCGCTGCAAGCCTACAACTTTTCCCTGGCCCAGGTGCGCAGTGCGATCAAACGCGGTAACCAGGAGGTCGGCGGCTCGGTGATCGAAATGGGGGAAGCCGAGTACATGGTCCGTGCAACCGGTTACCTGACCTCCATCGCTGACCTGGAAAAAATCCCGCTGGGTATGAATGATAAAGGCACACCCGTGCGACTGGAGGATATTGCAGATATCCGGCGGGGCCCGCAACTCAGACGCGGCATAGCCGAATTGAATGGTGAAGGTGAGGTCGTGGGTGCGGTTATCGTCATGCGTTTTGGTGAAAATGCGCAAACCACCATTACCGGTGTCAAGAAAAGGCTGGCCGAACTTCAGGACAGCCTGCCTGAAGGCGTTGAGGTTGTGGAAACCTACAATCGCTCTGCCCTGATTGACCGTTCGGTTGATACTCTGAAGACGAAGCTGGTCGAGGAATTCCTGGTGGTGGTGCTGGTGTGTTTCCTTTTCCTGTTCCACTTCCGCTCGTCACTGGTGATTATCATCTCGCTGCCGGTGGGTATCATCATCGCTTTCCTGGTGATGCGCTTCCAGGGTCTGAATGCCAATATCATGTCGCTGGGTGGTATCGCCATTGCGATCGGCGCCATGGTCGATGCTGCGATTGTCATGATTGAGACCGTGCATAAGAAAATGGAACATGAGGATTATGACCCGAAAAACCACTGGTCAACCATAGCAGAGGCAGCCACCGAAGTCGGGCCGCCATTATTCTTCTCGCTGGTGATTATTACGCTGAGCTTTTTGCCGGTATTTACCCTGCAGGCCCAGGAAGGCCGGATGTTTGCTCCGCTGGCGTTCACCAAGACCTATTCGATGGCCGGGGCGGCCATTTTATCCATCACCCTGGTTCCCGTGTTGATGGGTTACTTCATCCGC
>PVMK01178131.1_pt1 | contig 24583 bp, 24 predicted proteins | sample 1853481 | NCBI WGS metagenome assembly PVMK01 (sample SAMN08533507, study PRJNA380276) | Marine sediment metagenome, whole genome shotgun sequencing project.
AAACCAACATAATGATGACCATTCCCACGGCGTAAACCCACATGGGTAGTCCATTCGGAAATCCACCAACCAAGAAGATAGAAACGCCTCTTATCTGGATTGCCACATAGGGGACCAAAAAAATAAAGGCGCCGATAAAGGCCACATAACCGGCCAACCTGGATTTGTAACAGTATTGCATGAATCCAGCCATACCATAATATTGTATATGAGCTGTCTTCTTCCTTATGTAATACCCCAACCATAAAATACCAAACACCATTACCAGGTCGGATACGCCTACGAATATCCACGCTCCAATACCATGGGTGCGGAAAAAATCAGGCATGCCCAATAAGGTAAAGGTGCTAAAAATGGTAGCAGCAAAAGTAAAAAGGCCTAATATAGACCCGATGTTGCTTCCCGCCATGAAGTAGTTCTTACTGTTTTTCTCCTTCTTACGCGTCACCAGGGTAATGGAGATCAACAGCGCTATATATATTGTACCTACAATGAGTAAAGTTTGTACCATTGTAAATTGCTAGCGCGTCCCTGATCTAGTTTCCTGGTCTTCACCGCCGGGATGTACCAACGAGCCGATGATGACGATGAAAAGTAAGATGAAGGTAATCAGAAAACCGACCCAAAGGGTATAAGGTATACCCAGGAGTTTGGGCTCAAACTGGTGATCAGGGGTAACCAAAGGTGTAAAAGTTAATACCGCTATAGCTAGCACCATAGCACAGCATAATTTCCATATTATGGATTTTGTCATGTTTGGTCTGTTAGTATTTATCCTGTTCTGGATGACTGTCCACCAGGCTAAGTCCTCCCTGATGATTGATTTTCGCCTTATGGATTTCACCGTGGTGGGCATCATCAATCTTCTTTGGAAAACCAATCAAGAACGTTCCGTTTGCAGATCCGGCAATCCCGCAGGAACAATCGAAATCAGATTGGTCTATAAGCTCAAATGACTTGTCGGTTTTAAGCAATGCCGGCTTGCCATAACAACCAAACCACCAGTACCCATCAGCATATTCGACAGTCTGGATACCAAGATGTGTATAACCACTCGGAATCACATGTCTCTTCAGGTATTTGAAATTCTGATCATACTCATACACATAATTTTCATGATAATTTTTAGGCAGGCCACCTACCACGAAAAATCGTCCTTGGTATTGGGCGACCCCACCGGCTCCATGGACCAGTTCGGGAACGGGTATTTTATCCAGAAGTCCCAGATCTTTTGCGTCATAAATGTAAATCCAGGAATCCGCACCTTCTTCCCGGTTAAACGCACCGAGGTTAACCGCGACGTATACCTTCTCGCGGTGATAAGTAAGATCCCCGTGGTGATTGGGTACGGTAATTTTAGTTAACAGTTTGCCGTTGGAATCCGTCTTTACCAAGTCCACTGTGAAAGACCAGTAGATGGCTTGGTTTTCATCAGTAGCAATTCCTTGCAGGTGTTTGTCGTAAGCACCCGGACATACCACTTGTGCGTAGACATTACCAGTGAGGAACAGGGTAAATGGGATAATGTAGTTGATTGCTTTCATTTATTGGTATTATAGCTTCTGTTGACCCGTTTGCGTATGGGAGCCGCGATAAACAAATAGCAAACCTATGTGGTATTTGATCAATTATTTATTTTGGTTTAAGATAGTCTTTAAAAACCGGTCATTGAAATTTTATCCGTACTTCAATCAATGTAAATATTTCAGCTTCTAAATAAATCCTTTTGTTAAAGAAACCAATTATAGTGGTATCGGGCCTATTCTCAAGTTAGATTGACAGACACTTATTTAAAAATACTATATTCAATACTTTGAGCATGTTTTGTTGCAATCTGGGCATTCAATTCTGGGATTTACTCTGGACAAAATAGATGCATTATGAAAAATACACCTTCAATTAAGAATCAAATAAAAAGTTCACGGCGTGACTTTGTAAAACAAGGGAGCATTACTGCTCTTGGTCTTTCACTTTCCGTTAATAAGGTCTTTGGATTTTCCACAAGCACTAAAAAACTCAGAATAGGAATTGTTGGCGGTAGATTTGGATGTTCATTTCAATTTCATGAGCATCCGGATTGTATAGTCGAGGCGGTGAGCGATTTACGACCTGAGCGACGTGAACGATTAATGAAAGTATATAATTGCTCCAAATCTTACCAATCTTTGGAGCTATTGGTTAAAGATAACAGTATCGATGCCGTAGGGGTGTTTACCGAGGGACCTAACCATGTAAGACATGTGTTGGAATGTCTAAAACATGGCAAGCATGTTCTTTGTGCAGTACCGGCTTGTTGGGCGACAGTAGAAGAAGCTGAAATTCTGTATGAGGCTGTAAAAAAATCAGGGTTGATTTATATGATGGCAGAAACAAGTTATTATCAACAATTTACAATATCTGCGAGAAAATTTTATAAAGAAGGAATATTTGGTGAACTCTATTACTGTGAATCCGAATATCAACATGACGGATTGGAAAAACTCTATTTTGAAAATGGTAAACGGACCTGGAGGCATGGTGTTGCCCCTATGCATTATCCAACACATTGTACAGCACATTTGATTAGTGTAACAGGTGAACGATTACTCAAAGTGGCCTGTAATGGTTGGGGTGATGACGATCCAATTCTCAGGGATAATAATTATAATAATCCTTTCTGGAATGAATCGGCAATGTTTACCACAAACAAAGGAAAAGCGTTTCGAGTAAATGTATGGTGGAAAGGTGCTCATCTGGGGTGTGAAAGAGCACAATGGCTGGGCGACAAAATGAGTTTTTATGCATCCAATCCACTAGGAACTGGACCCGTGATCATTAGTGCAACAGATCAGTTAGGAAAAGATGATGCCGGATTTGTCAAAACCGAAGGTAAAATTCAACAGTATCAACAACCTGATTGGTGGGAAACGGATTTGTTACCAGAACCATTACGGCACAACAGTGGTCATCAAGGTTCACATACATTTATAACCCATGAATTTGTGGATGCTTGTATCCACCATAGAAAACCAACGGTTGACATTCACGAAGCGCTGGCATATACGGTACCCGGAATTATTGCTCATGAATCGGCCCTAAGGGGTGGTGAGCAATTAATAATTCCACAAATTGATTAAGTCTCAATATCAAAAATGATAAAATCAGGTATCATCGGTATGAGTGAGGGACATGGTCATCCATATTCATGGTCAGCTATCAATAATGGAAATCACTTAAAAGAATCATTAACTTTTTGTGTTTATTTATTTTCTCATGGATAGACGAGTATTTTTAGGTGCCTCGATCGGGGCCGGGGCGATGCTTGCCACAGGTGCAGGTTGTACCACCAAAAAAGGCGATCGTGCTGCAAGCCAGCAGTTGACAGCTAATGATGCAAAACTGACTGGGTTGACACTTGAGCAACTCCGCGAGCAATACAGCCATGATCTATTTGATGATTTTTTACCCTTTATGGAGCGTCATGTGATTGACCATACCTACGGTGGTTTTATGTGTAATACCGACCGGGGTGGTACAAATATCACTAAGGAGAAAACAGCCTGGTATGAGGGGCGTGGTATTTGGGTATATTCTTTCCTTTACAACAATTTGAAAAAAGAACCGAAGTATCTGAAAATTGCACGAAAGTCTGTTGAATTTATTTTAAAAAATGAACCCACAGGCGATCATTTATGGCCGGCATCATTTTCAAGGGAGGGCCAACCGATAAGTGAGCCCCCCAATAATATTTATGGAGACCTGTTTATAGCTAATGGCTTATCAGCATATTCACAAGCTTCAGGAGAGGAGAAATACTGGTATTTGGCTAAGAGCATACTACTAAAATGCCTGAAGCTCTACAATAAGCCCGATTATGGATATATGGTGACCTACGGTCCTGGTGGTAATTATAATCTCAAGTCGGCGTCCACAAATCACAGCATATCCAAACAGGAGGTTACACACGCCAAAGGCACCAGAGTACTCGGTCATTGGATGGTCATCATTCGGTTGGTATCACAGATGCTCGAGTGCAGGTCTGATCCCGAACTGGAAAAGATTGCGGATGATAGTATCGATGCCATCATGAATCATCATTTTAATCCTGAGTATAAACTTATCAGTGAAGTGATGAACCATGACCTTTCAAGGCCTGAAGGTCCCTTTTCTCAGTTTGTGTATACAGGACATGCTATTGAAACATTATGGATGCTACTATATGAGGCAGAAAGACGAAAGGACAAGGAGTTGTTTGACCTGGTAACCGAAAGATTTAAGCGGCATGTTGATATTGCCTGGGATGATGTGTACGGAGGTGTTTTTCGTGCACTAGATCATGTGAATGATAATAGTTGGAAAGTAGACAAAGTGTTGTGGGCACAGGAAGAGGTACTTATCGGTTCATTGTATATTGTCGAACAGACCGGAGCACAATGGGCGAAAGATATGTTTGCCAAAATGTTTACATACGTGCAAGATAAATTTACGCTTAAGCAGTACGGCTATTCACTTTGGATCCTCAGTGCAGACAGAAAAGTTACATTTGAACGGGAATATAGCCGCATTGGAAATTTTCATCACCCAAGACATTTGATGCTCAATTTGTTGAGCATTGAACGAATGATTAACAACTGCGGAAGTGTTTCACAACTTACTAACTAAGACAGAGCAAATTATTCCCCCGCCAATTTATTAACAACCTTTAAGGTTGATTCGATAAGCGCATCTTCCGATTCAGGACAATACTTACTTCCATCCACTTCGTAATTGCCATTGATAAATTCTTCTCTTGTTGGCATATAGGCGTAATATCCATTAGTTAGTGCGGCCCCGAAAGTGTTCTTATATGGCGACTGTTGTTTAATAGCGAGTGCTATCTCTGAAAATATTTCGCCAGGTAACGAGAATATTATGGTACTCCCGAAACGTATAGCTTGAATTTCCGTTGATTCATTTGGAGGTAGGTTACCGGAATAAAATACATTGGCCAAATCAAAAGTCTGTCTTGCCGAAAAAAGATTTGTACGATATTCATCGAGTATCCTTGAGCCCTTATACTCCGGTTTGCTTTCCATTTCACGTAAATCCTTTTCAACAAGTTTTAACTTGTTTTCTGCTTCACTTAAAGTTACCGGGAAATCTTTTCTCAACGGTAAGTCATGAAACTCAGAAATTGTTTCAACTGTAAGGGAATCATCAGTTTTAATGTCAGGTAAAATGTCAAGAACCGATCGAGACATTTGTTTCCCTTTATATTTTATATATGGATAATCACGGACCGGCATATCGGCGCCAATGGCAGAAAGTAATGAATCGTATCCGGTATTAATATCTCCTTGCGCACCTAACAGAAAACAGACCCAAACATCATTGCCCACCACCTCTTTTATACCACAAATAGCATAGTAGGGCCAGTCCTCAGAGTAAAGGGTGTTCCTCCAATCCAAAGTTGAAGGATGGCATCCATAATTAAAAAGGACTCCTTTCAATTTGCCTGAAATATCTTCAATTTTAACTACAGCAAGTTGGGGGTCAGGATGCATACCTCCATAAAGCAATCTACGTCGGTTACGTCCAATTTCGAGTTGAGAGGTTGTACCGACACCGATACGTGCTGGAGCAAGGTCCTCCAATGCCAGTTCCGCACTTTTTGTAATTTGACTCACCAGGTATTCTTTATGAGAATCAGGTGCTTTTTCAATATGAGGGCCAGCGTGTGTATGCTGGCTGGATAACATAATGGCTTCTTTGGGTACACCAACTAACTCCGCAACCGAATTGCGCATACGGTCAAATGACTCTCTTCTTCCTATTCCTACAATAGAAACAGAAAGCAGGACTGCCATATTGCCGGAAGCATCTTTTACAATCATGCATCTTGAATGTAACTCGTCATGTACTCCAGTGGCCACTTGACTTCGGGCAAATCCGTGCATCAGGAGATTTTCTTGGGGAGTTATAACGGTTTCACCAACTCCAACTTTAAAGCTTCGTTCATTTTTCATGAATTAGTTTTATACGTGTAATATTTTCAAAGTAATACCTGTAATTTCATTTATTCAGAGTAATAGGTATAGGTTTTCCAGTTTCTAACGAGCGATGAATTGCATCTAAAACCGCGGTGCTTCTTAATCCATCCATCTCATTTACATGAGGTTTGGTATCGTTAATAATTGAATTAATGAAACTTTTGATACTTAACGGAAATGCTCCGGTCCATTCTCCAAAAACTTTTGATCCTAAAAATGTCCTGGGACAGTTAAACTTGTCTTGTCCTATAAAATCTATGGCTTCACTCTGCCTATCTATATGAGTGGTTCCTTTGGTACCGATAACTTCCATAAATGAATCAGGCATATAAGGACTGGTTTCAGGATACACCCAAGATGCCTCATAGGTTGCGAATTGTCCCTTATCGTAGGTCACCAATGCTTGAATGCCATCCCAGGTGTCCCAACCTTTTAGTTCCTTTAATACTCGTTTTATCCCTTTTGCATAAACCTCGACAGGGTCTGCATCAAACCACCAGGTCATTAAATCAATATCGTGAGAAGACATAAACCAGGCGGGACTGCTCTTTTTTGCCCATGAGGCAAGCATGTTCAACGGGACGGAAATAGGATTATTTTTACGGGCATAGCCAATAATAGGCTCACCAAGTTCACCATTGTTTATCATCTCTTTTACATGATAATAGGGACTTAACCAGCGGTGATTAAAACTTACCTGCAATTTTTTACCGGTTTCTTTTACAACCTGGACAATTTCCTCTGCTTCCTTTTGATCAGTGGTCATTGGTTTTTCTACTAAAACATTACAACCCGCCTTTAAGGAAGTGATAACCGGGTCTCGATGTAAAATGTCCGGGGTCGCAATATAAACTATATCAAGATTTTCTGCCTCAAGCATCTCATGGTAGTCAGAATACTGCGCTGCACTGGTAAATATCTTTGCAGCTTCTTTCATCCGCTTTTCTCCTGGCTGAGCTAAAGCAACAATCTCCACACCATCAGCCAGTTGTAAGACCTGACCACCACTTTTGCCCATAATCCCAAGGCCGATAATTCCACATTTTAGTTTGGATTTATTCATAAAGCTAAAATTCTCAGATTAATGCGGATTTTTTTGATTTCAGCACTCCTATGCTACCAACCATAACCAATAACAGCCCAATAAATAAATCCATATAAAAAGCAACACCCTGGGGTACGAAAAACAAAATGATCAATAACAAAAGTCCTAGATATAAAAGAGAAAAAGATATTATACGGATTGGCGACAGGGCTGAACTTCCGCCCACTTTTGAAGCCATATCAACTTCCATTTCTCCAATTGGTATTTCTAGCCGTTTCATAAAATCACTTGCTTTCTTTTCTTCTTCCTCAGTAGCGGGAAATATGCTTCCAACATAAATACCGATTACCGCCAGAATAGCAGTTCCAAACATAATGATTACTTCTCTCTTGATTATCATAGCACCAATCTGAGTTTCATCCGAAAGCGTAAAGAATAAGATTATACCAAAAATAAAGCTAAGCAGGAAGGCAGTAAGTGCTCCGTTCTTATTCAAATTTTTTGAAACTAAGCCAAATATCATAGGAATTGCAACGGGGGCAGTGAATATACTGAACAATTGCATCATCCCTCTGAAAAGTCCCTCACCACCCAGGTTGAGCATAAAGAGTGCCATGCTAAGGCTGCTCAAACCGACAACGATAGTCATAACTCTTCCCACAAGCACAAGTTCCTTTTGAGAAGCGGATTTTCGTATAAGTCTAAGGTAGACATCATTTGTCAGTACGCTGGCAGCTACGTTATAATCACTACTCAACATCGACATGGTAGCGGCAAACATGGCGGCTATTACCAATCCAATTAATCCGGTGGGCAATAATTTAACTGCTAAAAGGGCATATACCATGCCATCTTGTTCAGGCCCCAGTGTTAAATAATTTGGTGCCAATAGTGCTGGTAGCATCATTATTGGTGTTCCAATTATGAACAAGATAATTACAAACCAACCTAATTTGGTGGTATCCTTTTCGTTGGGTACAGAATAGAAGCGTTGGATTAATGACCAGTTAATACTACTATAAGCCAATACCATAAGCACTATCTGGGTAAAGTAATAAAGCATATCATATTCAGGTGGATGCAAAAATTCAAAGTGTTGGGAAGGTAAATTGATAAATGCCTCTTTTAAGCCACCGGATGCTTGAATGCTTAGTGGGACTAAAATTATCATGGCAACTGCCATTACCACAAATTGGATAAAGTCAGTTACAGTTACCGCCCAAAGACCACCGAGCATGGTATATGTAAGCATAATTAATCCAGACCACAGCACACTTTGATATAGTTCCAATCCTAAACCGGCTGAGATAAAAAGACCAATGGCCACTAACTTCAATGCATCGTCAATAATTCGTAATGGAATACCTTGCCAAGCAAATAATTGACGCAATTCCGGCGAAAAGCGCGCTTCAAGATATTCAATGGGGCTGTCAATACGGGCACGTCGCCATTTTTTCGCCATTACCAGAAGACTGAATAATACACCATATATGGCAGAAGTCATTAAGACAATTGCAACAATGCCATATTTATAAGCCATTGCAGAATAGGCAACAAAAGCAAATACACTAAAGCTGCTCATATAATAAGAAGCGCCGCTAAGCCACCAGGGAATACGATTACCACCACTAAAATAATCTTTCATCCCTTTCATATAGCGGTAAAAATAGCCGCCAATAACCAGCATAAGCAGAAAGTATCCAAGCAGCACTATATAATCGGCAGGACCTAAAGTATCCGTCATGATAATATATTGTCAGGTAAAATACGAAGTTTGTTGAGCACCAAGTAAGTAAAGAAACCGTCAAAATTCTAAGCGAAAGTTGTATATTATCTCACAGGTTTGGAAGGTTGGTAGGGCAGAAGCAGATTTTAAAAAATACTTTGGATTGTATAAATGAGGAAGCTATGAAAGATAAATTAGCGCTTTTGAATGGTGATAAAACCATTTCAAAAAACCAAGATGAGATGTTTAAATGGCCAATTATCACTGAAGAGCATGAAAAAGCAGTAGTAAGGGTTATGCGCGAGGAAAATATGTCAGGACTCAATATAACTAATGAGTTTGAAGAAAAGTATGCCAAAAATCTTGGGAGAAAATATGGGCTAACCAGCCCCAATGGCACCTCTTCCATAAAAGAAGCAATGTTCGCTTTAGGCGTTGGTGTTGGCGATGAAATAATTACCGCAAGTATGACGTATTGGGCATCGGCTTTACAGGTATATAATTTAGGCGCTACTCCTGTTTTTGCTGATGTTGATCCTGACACCCTGTGCATTGACCCTGCCGATATTGAACACAGGATTACCAAAAATACAAAACTAATAGTTGTAACTCATTATGGAGCCATGCCCGCCGATATGGACGTCATTATGGCAATTGCTAAAAAGTATAAAATCAAAGTATTAGAGGATTGTTCTCATGCTCATGGCGCTTTGTACAAAGGGAAAGAAGTTGGTACTTTTGGCGATGTTGCTGCATTCTCTTTGATGAGTGTAAAATCATTTGCCATCGGAGAGGGAGGTATTTTTGTTACCGATGACCGGCGTGTTTTTGACCGGGCAATACTCTATGGTCATTATTTACGCCATAATGAAATTGAAACAGATGATCTTAAAAAATATGTAGGATTGCCATGTGGCGCTCACAAAAATCGTTTGAGTCAACTGCATGCTGCAATTGGGTTGATCCAGCTGAAAAAATACCCGCGACAAATGGCTGAAATAGATAAGGCCATGAATTATTTTTGTGATCAATTGGAACGTACTCCAGGAATTCAGTCAATTCGACCGGAAAAAAACTCTGGTTCTACCAAGGGCGGATGGTATTATCCGCTGTTTAAATATATACCAGAATATATTGGTGGACTTTCAATCACTCGTTTTGCCAAAGCAATTAATGCCGAAGGTTCTTTCTGTTCTCCGGGTTGTACCGCACCTCTGCATTTACATCCGGCTTTAACTGAAATGGATATTTACGGACACGGCAAACCAACACGAATAGCTAATTATAAAGGAGATGATGGTGAAAAACTTCTTAAACAATCACTACCGGTTACCGAAAGAATAAACCGCTTTGTTTTTGAAGTTCCCTGGTTTAAGCATTTCTGGAAAGAAGAGATTGACCTGCATGTTAGCGCGTACAAGAAGGTTATAGCAAGATATCAGGATTTATTATCAGAAGATGATCAGGAAAAAGATAAACGTATAGGTGCTTACAGCAGCGCTTTTGCAAGTATGGACGATTACTAAAAGATTAATTTGAAGTCAAATGAAAAATAGTAAACCATTTAGCAAGCGTTCTGATATGAATTACCTAGAGTCAAATACGGATACCTATGGAATCGCTTTCACTTACGATGATTTTAATGGGATGCCCTATCGCATGCTGGGAAAAACAGGACTTCGGGTTTCCAATATTGGATTAGGGACCTGGAAATTTGGTTTCCCGGAAACCGGTGATGGTGCCAGAGTTGATGAACAAGCTGCCTTCCAAATAATGGATACAGCAATTGAAGAAGGTGTTACCTTTTGGGATACCGCAAACAGATATAATAACGCCAGCGGTAATTCAGAGCGGGTAATCGGTAAATGGTTAAAAGCTAATCCTGAACTTCGCAGACATGTTATTCTCACAACCAAATTGTTTGGCTCAACCGATGGAACAACTCCTAATCACTGTCGTCTTTCACGGGTTAATATTCTTGAATCCACCTATGCATCGCTTGAGCGTTTACAAACAGACCACCTGGAGCTAATGCTATTTCATTTGTTTGAGGATAGTACACCAACTGAAGAAAGCTTGATGGCTATTGAAGATTTGATTTCCCAGGACCTGATCCGTTACTTTGGCGTTTCTAATTATTCTGTTGAAAATCTTAAAGCATATTCTGAATACGCTGAAAAATTTCTACGGTCAAGAGTGCAGCTTGTTCAAAATCGTTTTGACATATTATTTAAGGAATGGGATGATTTTCCAGGTGTATTGGACTATTGCGCTACAAATAATATTTCATTTATTCCATGGGGTCCGCTTCGTCAGGGTTTATTGACTGAACGTTATTTGGATAAAAGTAAGGTTGGACAAGGAGACCGTTTAGTAGATGAGAATATTTTGGATAAAGAATTAACTCCGGAAGTTTCAGAAAAATTAAACAGATTAGCTACTGTGGCACATAAATATGATATGAACCTGGCCAACCAAACTATTGCCTATATGCTGCAACTACCAGCTATAGGACCGATTATTGTTTCCAATTCCAATGTGAAGCAATTAAAGGATAATGCACAAGCAGGAAAAATCACCTTGAGCGCAGAACAAATAGCTGAAATTGAAGATATAATTTAATTCCCTGGGTGATTTCCACTGAATGCTGTATTTCCTAAATATATGAATCAATGCCCTGACTCCGTATGAATGTTTTAATTGCTCCTGATAAGTTCAAAAATTCCCTGACCGCCATCGAAGTTTGCAATGCTATCGAACAGGGACTTTTGCAGTTCGACGAGACGTTGACTGTAAAGAAAATCCCCTTGGCTGATGGAGGTGAAGGGTCCCTGGAAATTCTAGGACGATATCTGGACTTGCAACCTGTGTCTTTAAAAGTAGACGACCCGCTGGGAAGATCGATTACCGCAACTTACCAACTGTCTGAAAACAAGGCCTATATAGAAATGGCCTCGGCATCTGGCTTACATTTGTTAAAAGAAGATGAACGCGATTGTCTACATGCTTCGAGTTACGGGACCGGGCAAATGATACTGGATGCATACAATCACGGCGTTACTCAAATCTATCTGTTTGTTGGAGGGAGTGCTACTAATGATGCCGGAATGGGCATCCTTAGTGCACTGGGTATAAAAGCTATTGCGCACCATCAGTTATTGGAACCAATCGGCAGCAATTTGCTAGAACTGACAGGTTTTGACGATACGCAGCAGAGAATTCCTGCCGCAGAGATTTCCTTCACAGTGGTTTGCGATGTTAAAAACCCACTTTATGGACCCCAGGGAGCTGCTTATGTTTATGCCCCACAAAAAGGGGCTGACGCCGAGGCGGTGGAACTACTGGACCAGGGACTGAGGAACTTTGCTCATGTGGTCTCGAAGGAACCTGGAATTAAAGTAGATGATTTTGAAGGGGCAGGGGCAGCGGGTGGTGTAGCAGCCGGATTAAAAGCATTCTTCCGGATAAATGTCCAGTCAGGTATTGAGGCAATAATTGAAATAGTGGGGCTCGAAGAGGCAGTGGCTGCTGCAGATTTGGTAATTACCGGAGAAGGGAAATTTGATCACCAAACTTTGGAGGGCAAAGTTGTGATGGGAGTCCATAATCTATGCAACCAATTCCATAAAAGGATGGCAGTGATTTGTGGTACCATGGATTTGGACACCGATCAACTGGCGCTCCTAAATATTTGGAAGGTAAGTTCTTTAGTTAGAGAAGATACCACCTTGGAACAGGCCATTGATAACGCCTATGAGTTAGTCAGCCAGCGGTCCTTTGAATTGCTCCATGATATTTCACCGGAGGGATGCTGATATCTCGTTCCAGAAGCTGTTGGCAGCCTCTGGCTAACAACCAATTCCATAGCTTCAAGCTGTGGAAACAGCAAACAATTTTATTCTAAGCTGTCGAGCCATTCAGCAAGAAGATCAGGCCAATATTTTAAATGGCCGTCATCCAAGGCCAGGGAGTAACCATGGCCTCCATGAGGATAGAGATGCATTTCACAGGCTATACCGTTCTCAAGGAGGGCTTGGTAAAAACGGATGCTATTGTCAACAGGCACGGCTTCATCATCCGATGAATGTACCAGAAAAGTAGCAGGTGTATGCTCGCTAACTTGCAGTTCATTCGAATAGCTATCTTGTAATTCTTGTGAAGGAGATTCTCCCAGTAAATTTCTCTTGCTACCAACATTGGCTATTCCATCAGCCATAGAAACTACCGGGTAGACCAACACCATGAAATCAGGTCGGGCGCTAATTTCGGACAGCTCATACTTAACATCAGCTTCAGGATCATCAAAACGAGTCCCTAAAGTAGATGCCAGGTGTCCTCCTGCAGAAAATCCCATCACACCAATCTGGTCGGGGTTGATATTCCATTGGGAAGCGTTTTTTCGAACCAGGCGCATGGCTTGTTTAGCATCTTGAAGAGGTGCTAGCCGGGGGGTTTTTTGAAACTCGGGTGAAGGAAGCCGATATTTTAATACAATACCTGCAATCCCCTTGGAGTTCAACCACTTTGCTATATCCGTTCCTTCCCAGTCAAATGCAAGTCCGCTGTAGCCTCCTCCAGGGCAAATAACTAGTGCCTGGCCGGTGGCATGCTGCTTGGTTGGCAAATAAACGGTGATAGTCGGAGTCTGTACTTTTGTGACCCACAAGATGTCTCGTTGTTCCCGGACTTCTTGTTCAGTGTTTTTCAACTGGTTGGGAACGCCCTGTGGCCACAGAGGTAGCTGGATGTCCTGCGACCAAGCTGGCAATGTTATCAGTAGAAGTATTAGAAATCTCATAAATATATATTGGTTTAGATCCAAGGGCTGAAGTTAAAATAAACTGTTAAATCCTACACTGGTTATAGTACAAAACGTTTTACCTGAAATAAATAGCAATAATTTTAGTTATTTACATTGATCTATATGAGTAAGTCAGTCTCTGTATTTTTATTCACCTTAATTTGTTTTTACACCTCCATCAACGGGCAGCAATTGCTCTATCAGGAGTCTTTTGAACAGATGAATGAACCCCTGTTCCGGGAGCTCAATAATCAATATAATCAAGGGGAAATTAAAGGTGGTAAATATAATTGGAAATACACCGGTCAAAATCCTCATGCCATTACCTATTATTGTAACCAACTGAAGACTAGTGAAAATTTCACAGTAGAGTTGAGAGTTAAGTCCCAAAAGTCAGGAACTGAGTACGGACTGATTTGGGGTGCGAGTAGTCCTCAAAATGCTCACTATTTTCTAATAAAAGGGCGAAGATACTCCATTTGTCAGATTGTGGATGGTCAGGTCAATTGCAGTGTTAATCAAAAGTCGGGGAAGCTGAAACTGGACTACAACGTTTTGAAAGTACAGAAAAATGGATCGCAAATGCATTATTTGATAAATGACCAACTCCTTTATACTGAAACTTTTAAAGGAGTAATGGGAAAAGCATTTGGGATGGCACTTTGGAGTTCAGGAGTAGTACAAGTGGATGATTTTACTATACGTGGAACTAAACAATCGATCAATCTGGAAAGCGAGTTGAGCTATGACCATCCTCCGGAACATTTAGGAGCTTCAATTAATACTCCATATGAAGAAATGACACCAGTGATCACTGCAAATGGAAAAGGTATTTATTTTTCCAGAAGATTTGACCCTGCCAATGTAGGAGGTGCCCGTGATCTACAGGATGTTTATTTCGCACAGTTACAGCCCGAAGGTTGGTCGAAATCTGTAAACTTAAAAGCTCCGGTCAACAATGAAGGCCCTAATGCGGTATTTTCTGTTAGCCCTGATGGCAACACATTGTTACTAATGAACACCTATACTCCCGACGGAAGACAAAAAGGAATGGGTCTCTCAATCAGCAGAAGAACCAACAATGGATGGACCATACCTGAGGATGTAAAAATGAGAAGCTTTTACAATAAGAGCTTTTATAATGAATACTACCTGTCCAATGATGGCAAGGTGATACTTTTGGCAGTAAACCGGGATGATACCTATGGAAGCAGGGATTTGTATGTAAGTTTTGCAGAAGGCCATGATATTTGGTCTGCACCATTAAATTTAGGAAAACAGCTCAACACCGCGGGCACCGAGCTTTCACCTTTTCTGGCGGCTGATGGAAAAACCCTTTATTTTAGTTCCAACGGCCATCCGGGCTATGGTCGCAACGACATATTCATGTCGCGTCGACTGGATGAAAGCTGGACAAATTGGTCACAGCCCTCAAATTTGGGGGAGCCCATAAACTCATCGGGCACCGACGCCTACTACAGTGTACCTGCGGCAGGAGACTATGCATATTTTGTCAGTAATGAAGCAGGTTTGGGAAAGAACGATATTTTCAAAATCGTACTGCCAACACCGGTAAAACCTGAACCGGTAGTATTGGTATTTGGTAAAGTACTGAACAGTAAGACCAATGCCCCATTGTCCACAGGTATTACATACCATGATTTTAATGATGATATCGAAATAGGTATAGCCAGGTCTAATCCCGAAAGTGGCTACTACGAAATTGTATTGCCAGTTAGCCGGGTCTATAGTTTTTTTGCCGAGAAGCAGGGATTTTATTCTGTTCAGGATCGACTGGACCTGACGAATGTTGAAGAATATGTGGAAGTAGAACGGGATTTGTACCTCACACCCATTGAAAAGGGGCAAACGGTTAAAATGAATAATGTGCTTTTTTACAGAAGTAAGGTACAACTGATACCTACCAGTTACCCTGAATTGGATAAATTGGCCTATATGATGATGCAGAACCCGACCATAGCCATCCAGTTGGAAGGCCATACGGACAATGTAGGTGATCGATTCAAGAATATACGACTGTCCCAGGACCGGGTCGGTGCAGTAAGGAATTATTTAATTGATAAAGGGGTACCTGAACAAAGAATTACCGGTACCGGATTCGGTGGAAGTAAGCCCATCGCAGACAACAGCACAGAAATAACCCGTCGTTTGAATCGCCGGGTAGAGTTTAAAATTATTGATTATTGAGATAGGTTTTGGTTATCAAACTTAATAAAAATTCGATATATTGATATATCTAAATTCTTAAAAGATGATTACTGTTGAGAAGACCGCCGAAAAGTATGGATCGTTTACAGCTATTGGTTTGATAGCTCTTTTCTTCATCATGAAACTAATTGGAGTGATACATGTAATTGAGCTACGGGCATTAAATTTCTTTGTGCTAGCTACAGGGGTGGTTATGGCCTTAAGGTATTTCAGTAAAACTAAACCTGAGTCATTCACTTATTTAAAAGGGCTTGGTCTCGGTGTTTTGACTGGGATCATAGCGTCCATTTTATTTGGAATATTTGTGTTTGTATATACTAGTTTACTAGATCCGGCATTTATGCAGTCGATCGTTGATAATGAGCCATTTGGTCGGTACCTGAATCCTTATATTGTCGGGGTGGCAGTATCAGTAGAAGGAATTGCATCTACTTTGATCCTTGCGTTTATTGTTATGAATTATATGGATACCAAAGAGACCATGTAGTACCGGGAATAAGGGAATGGGGGAACAAGGGAACAAGGGAACATTTGAACAATAGAACAGCAACAGAACAACAGAGCAACAGAGCAACAGAACAATTGAATCCGGATTGTTCGAATGAATTATGGTAATTACCGTACAATTCTGTACAAGGTAATTTTTATGAATAGATTCAACAGCTTGACTTGAGTTGATGTTATAATTTAGCATCAACATGAAATTTCACATTCTTATTATATTAGTTCTCTGTGTGTTTCAAAGTGAAGCTCAGCAGTTGGCCACCTTAACCACTGATCCGCCCAGGTCGAAAAAGCGCTACGAATATCAGCTTCAGCGCATGGACAAAAGAGTCAATTCTCCTTTTCATGAAGGAGCGCCATTAATTTCGACTGACGGATCCATGCTTTATTTTTTTGTAGCGGACCACCCCAACAACAAATTCGGGACTAAAGGCAGCCAGGACATCTGGTATACCGAACGCACTTCCAATGGAAAATGGCGTGAAGCCGTCCATATGCCTGCTCCATTGAATCAGAGCCGGTATAACCAGGTTATGAGTATAATCAACGACGGCAATACCTTATTAATCAGGGGTAAAGGCAATAAGTTGTCCGAGGGGTTTTCAATTGTTCACCGTAACTTCAACGACTGGAGTAACCCAGTGCCTCTGAGGATTCAGGATTATGACCATATGCGGAAAGGGGTGTATTCAGGAGGTGTTTTAAATCAACAAGGGGATGTGCTATTGCTGTATTTTAACGAGCTCAAAGACCAGAAAATTGGTGACCTTTATGTGAGTTTCAAGCAGAAAGACGGTGGTTGGTCAAAACCTGTATTTATTGATGCTTTAAACACTTCTCATGATGAATTTGGGCCAACCTTAGACCCCGATGGAAGTACCTTGTATTTTGCCAGTACCCGACCTGGAGGTCAGGGAAGTTCAGACATATATGTAACCAAACGATTGGACGATACCTGGTTGAATTGGTCTGAACCCATAAACTTAGGTTCACCGGTCAACACTTCCGGATTTGATGCGTACTATTCGGTTGACGATAAAGGGAACGTTTTTACCACTCGTGCGTATATGTCTCCAGATGGGGGCAGCCTGGATATTTTGTCTTTAATACCTGTGGAAAAGCCAAAGCCTAAATTGGCCATTTGGGGCTACGTTTATGATCGGGAAACTGAGGAGTCGGTATCAGCAGCAACAGTAAAGTATGCGATTCATCAGATAGTGGCTGATGAGGTAGCATCGGACAATATCGATGGATTCTATGAAGTGATAATTACCGGAGATGGCACCTATCAAATACTAACCATTGCCGAAGGTTATATGAATTCTTCCGATGAGCTGGTAGTCCCTGTGGTGGAATCAGACACCATAATCCAAAAAGACCTCTTTGTAGACCGGATTGAAATTGGTACTACCGTGCGCCTTAATAACATATTCTTTGATTTTGACAAGACAACCTTAAGGCCTGAAAGCATTACAGAATTAAATGCATTGGTTGAATTTCTCAAGTCCAACCCGTCAGTCAAGGCTCAAATATCAGGGCACACAGACAGCAAAGGCTCTGATCAATACAACATCAACCTATCAGAGGGCAGGGCAGGCTCCGTAAGGGCCTATCTTTTGGAGAACTGGATTGACCATGACCGAGTTACATCGCAGGGGTATGGTGAAGGTGTTCCAGTGGAAACTAATGAAACGGATGAAGGAAGACAGCTTAATCGTCGGGTAGAATTTACAATATTGGAAATATAATTGCGGGTGTGATCAAGGCCCGAATACGGGCCTGGTAATTAGGCAAAAGGCAATCTTTATGATTGCCTTTTGTTTTTATTTAAGTCATTAACAAACTGCTGACAGAAAGATTTGATCAGATTCCTTGTATGCTCGAAACTATCAATAATTTCCTGTTCGGATCCTTTGGCCTTTGCAGGGTCCGGAAAGTTTTGATGAATCCTATTTGCTTTTCCAGGAAAGACCGGACATCTTTCTTTAGCATTGTCACAAACAGTGATGACATAATCAAAGTCAATGGACTGGTATTCATCTAAGTGATTGGAAGTGTGATTTGAAATATCGATACCGTCTTGTTTCATGATGGATACTGCCCGGGGATTTACACCATGCTTTTCTACTCCTGCGCTATAGACCTTCAGTTCAGGATTAAAATGACGCAAATATCCTTCAGCCATTTGACTGCGGCAAGAATTACCTGTACATAATACCAAGATGTTTGTCACAATATATAGGTATCACTATTCACAACAGTTAGGTTCACAACAGTCCAAAGATTTTTCACCATAAACCGTGATGCTGTAAATTCCACTATTTCCATTCAAAAATTCTTGTACTTCATCAGGCTTCAATACAGTCTCCAATACTTCCTGGGGGAGGTGTATTTTACTGGCTTTTTGAACGGAAATACTCTTAAAGCCAGCTTTATTAATTATTTCCAGATAGGATTCTTTCACCTCCGCTCCTGATACACATCCGGCATACATCTCGGCTGATTTTCTAAGTGCTTCTGGTAGTTCTCCTTCCACAACCACATCTGATATACTAAAATGACCTCCGGGCTTCAAGATACGGAAGGTTTCATTAAATGCGGCTATTTTGTCCGGTACAAGATTCATTACACAATTACTAACTACCACATCTGCGGTATTATCTGAAAGAGGAATATGCTCAATGTCTCCTTTTACAAAGTGTACATTTTTATACCCCAATTTTGTGGCATTATTACTAGCTTTTTCTATCATGGCAGGGGTAAAATCCACACCTATGACCTTTCCATTTACACCAGTAAGTGCTCTAGCTACAAAACAATCGTTTCCCGCACCACTTCCAAGATCTACTACCACATCACCTTCTTTTATATGAGCATATTCAGTAGGAAGTCCACACCCAAGGCCTAAATCTGCCTCTGGAACATAACCATCCAGTTTCTGGTAGTTCTCGCCTATGAAGCTGACATCATCAATACAACCACAATCCGAGCCGCAACAGGAGTGCCCATGTTTGGCTACTTTGGTATATTTTTCAGTTACGATATTTTTCAATTCATCTGTGTTTTTCATAATATTTAAATAAATGGTTTATAGCAATAATACGATTATTAAATTCAAAATTTAGCAGCAATTAGAGCTTCTATAAGAATCAAACATTTGGTTCAATGAATTTTGTGCTTTTCGCCAGGTGTTGTAATCTATACAATAGCACACACTGGTTCCTTCAATATTTCCTTTTATCAATTTGGCCTCTTTGAGGGCTTTTAAATGCTGACTTACGGTAGCTTGAGACAGTGGAAGCTCTTCAACAAGATCTCCGCAGATACAATGATCAACGCCCAATATATATTCCAGTATAGCAATGCGGGCAGGATGGCCTAATGCTTTGGCTAAAACAGCTAGTTCATTCTGCCCGGTACTGTAGTTTTCAATTTTTGTTACACCCATGATAATAATATCTATACATTGCTATATTACGATTAATATAAAGAAATGTTACATCAACTCTGAAAAACTTTAATAAATTTTCGCTACTTATTCCGGGGCTTGATGGGTATCAGACTTTATAAGTAAACTGTTTTCCCGGTTTTAAAGCTCTCATCTGCGGCCAGAACAATTCGTAAACTGCTTATAGCATCATCCAAATGTTGGATCAGGTCTTTGTCCTCTCTTATGGCACTGAGAAAGAACTGTTGCTCCAAATCACACAGTCCCTGATGGTCTGGTTCATCGGTGGCATCGATCAGTTGGTCTGTCTTTGCAAAACTACCATCTTCAGTGGTTTTGCTATAGTGTAGCCGCAAAGCATTGGTTGCCGAATGACCATCTACATTATCTGAACTAACCTGGTCCTGTTGGGGATTCTTGTCTACTATGCTGACGCATCCTTCAGGTCCAATTACGTCTTTGACAAAATAAGCTGTCTCACTCATCATAGGACCCCATCCGGCTTCATACCATCCAACAGACTGGTCATCAAAACGCACCTGTAATTGTCCGTAATTATACATGCCTTCCTTTAGTTCAGATGATAGTCTGGCCCCTATTGCACTTACTGATACCGGTTTGGCTTGAGTCATAAGGCACATAACATCCACGTAATGAACTCCACAATCCACAATGGGTGACATGGAATTCATTAGATTTTTATGCACCTCCCAGGTTGAGCCATGGCTTTGTTGATTTAAATTCATACGCATGACCAGTGGTTTCCCAAGTTCCTTAGCAATATCAATAAATTTTTTCCAGGTAGGATGTACTCTAAGAATATAGCCGACAACTAATTTTTTGTCATATTTTTGTACCAACTCTTTGATTTCGAGGCATTCCTCAACGGTATTGGCTAAGGGCTTCTCCACAAATACATGGGCATCGTGTTCTAATGCAAGGCGAACGTACTCGGCATGGGTGTCCGGATAGGTATTTATTGAAACTGCCTGAGGGCGTGTTTGCTCTAGCGCCTTTTGGTAGTTGTCAAACTCGGGGTAGCCACCTAGTTACTTAGACAATTTTGACCTGCTTTCAGGTCCCCGGCTTACCAGTCCAACAATTTCAAATTCTGGCATTTTGTAATAAGCTCGTGCATGGGAGGCACCCATATTTCCACAGCCAACCACCAGTACTCTTATAGGGTCTTTCATTAATTATAACTGTAAAATTCGATCCATTCTTTGTGAAATTTCCCGGAGTCTGGTACGATCACCTCCAGGCACCTCTGCAGAACCCCATCCTGAATAACCTACTTCTCGCAGTGCGCTATTAACCTTACTCCAATCGCTATCCCCGTCCCCAAGTTTCACTTTGAATCCTTCCCATATACCTTCGTTAGTTTGCTTTTCACGGCTGTACTCCTTGATGTCAACTTTTATAATTCTTTTCCCCAGGATTCTCACCCATTGATCGGGCCAACCATACCTTACGATATTTCCCACATCAAAATACCACCCGATCATGTCGCTATTAAATTGATCTATGAATTGGGCGGCTTCCAGTGGGCTGATAAGGAAATTGTTCCAGACATTTTCAATAGCAATCTTAACTCCTGTTTCCCTGGCCGTTGGAAGCATACGTTTGATTTCGGCTGTACAACGTTCCCAGGCTTGGTCGTAAGCCACTTCTTCATTAACCACCGCCGGGACCAGTAATACAGTGGTACCCCCGTATTTTTTACACTGATGCAATGCAGCAATCATGGACTCAGTACAGGCTTCCCGTACCAATGGGTCGGGATCCGATAGTGGTTTTTTCCAATGCAGGGAATTAACTAATCCAGGAATTTCCAGTCCGCTCTGTTTTTTAGCTTCAAGTATCTCATTTTCGTTCAAGTCGTGCGGGCTGTCCAACTCTACCCCGTGGAATCCAAGATCTTTGACCAGTTGAAATTTTTCCAATAAGGAAAGGTCCTCCTTGATCATTCCAAACTTTAGACTTTTTTTATTGATGGGTGGAGGGTTTCCAAAAGCTATGGTAGGAGATATACTTAGTGCAAATGCACCTGTAATCGCACTCTTGGTAAATGTACGACGACGCATCTTAGGTGAACTTGGTAATTCCTGGTTTAGCTACTGCTTGTGAAGGCCATTTCAGATCCCAGGAATACTCATCCAATTTGGGTCCTAGTACCTCTTGAGAATTAAATGCTTCATCCCAAGTCAGGCTTTGCCCGGTGTATGCTGCCATTCGTCCCCATATGGCCAACATAGTGCTATTTGCCATTCGTACTCCATCAGAGAAAGGTTTTCCATTCCGAATGGATGCAAACAGTGTATCGTGCTCGTTTTGGTACATATTGGCTTTTTCACCTTTCCATTTCCATTGTTCTTTACCGGTAATCTCATGCTTTTTGGATACTTCGATATAGCATCTTCCATCACTGCCCATCATTTCCACATGATATGACCTGGAACAGTCCTTCTGTTGCCTGGAAAAATGAAATCCTTTTTTACCATCCGGGTAGTCATAAACGATGGCAAAATGATCATATATATTGCCATACTGGTCTTCTATACGACTTTGTCGACCTCCGGTGCCGGTGGCTTTTATTGGCATAACGTCATTCATGGCCCAAGACATCAAGTCAAGACTGTGAATAGCTTGTTCGTTGATCATATCACCTGATATCCAGTTGTAGTACAACCAGTTGCGCATTTGGGCTTCGAAGTTTGACCAACCAGGTTGTATTTCACGATACCAATTGGCCCCGGTATTATAAGTGTTATAAACCGTATGGATATCTCCTATGGCTCCATCCTGTAACTTATTATAGGTATCAATTTTTGGGGTATCGTGGCGCCAGCAAAATCCAGACATTAAGGCCAATCCTTTTTCCTTGGCTTTTTTTGCTGTTTCTATTACACTACGAACGCCTGGGGCATCCACAGCTACAGGCTTTTCACAGAAGACGTGCTTTCCGCCTCCACCGCTGCTGCCAAGTGACCTGGGCGAAAATTAGGCGGCGTGGCCAGTATAACCACATCAACATCTGTCGCTAATAATTTCTTGTAACTATCAAACCCATAAACTTGTGGTCTTCCTCCACCATAAGTTTGTCCGGGTTTTCAATTTTCAGGTTTTCGTAAGACTTATTGAGTTTGTCGGGGAAAATATCGGCCATGGCGGTTATCATGACATTTGGGTCTGCCATTGAGGCTTGATATGCCGCTCCAGTCCCACGACCCCCACATCCGATCAATCCCACTTTTAGTGTGTCAGTATTGAGGTTCTTACTTGATTGAGGCTTTGCTGATAAGATATTAAATCCCATGGCTGACGTCAAAACTGCCGAACCGGATTTTATAAAAAATTCTCGTCTGGAATTACTTGATTCTTTCATTGGTGTAAATTTTTTGAAGCCAAAAAGTTAATCCTTTTTTCTGACTTTAGCCTAATTACTTACCAGATATTGAGCAGTTCGCTACTGAACTAATTCTGCCTGGTATTTTCTAAGTAGTTTTTGCCGGTATTTCCCTTCTAAAACTGAAAGGGTAGAAGATAAGGCATCAGCTATAGTGGCGTTTGAAGCAATAACCGTGATAACCTTACTATTTTGTACACCAACTCCACTACGTGGGTCAATTATATGAGAGTACCTGTCTCCGTTCCATTCAAGATTTTGATAACTATCGCCTGAACTTGCTACCCCGGTTTGGGCGTTAATCAGCAGGGCCTTGCCCAGGTGATCCTTGATATCCCAGGTTGATGATCCGGTGGAGGTCTCCAATAAAAAGGTCACCACCTCCATCTACTAATGCTCTGGTAATACCTTGCTTTTTTAATATCTCATAGGCTTGATCAATAGCGTATCCTTTGGCGATGGCCCCAAAATCCAATTTCATTCCCCGCCTTTTAAGTTTTACTTGCTGTTTGTGGGGGTACAATTTAATCCAGCGATAATTTACTAGATTTTTGGCCTCAACGACCTTGTCAGAATCAGGAAATTGTTGTTGTCTTATGGCCCTTCTCCATAATTTGGTCAAAGGCCCAATGGATATGTCAAAGGCACCATTGCTTTGCCGGGAAATCTTTTTAGATAATTTTGTTAAATACCATAAGTCGTTGCTAACCTGGATTCGTTGGGTTGCGTTTTTAGAAAGTCTGCTGACCTCACTATCCGGCTGGTAATCACTAAAAACACCGTTTATTTCCTTTATCCGGTTAATTGCCAAGTTGGCTGCCGTTGTGGCTTGTTCCTCCGATCTGGCATAAAAAGTTAATTTGAAGGTGGTGCCCATAATGGGTTCCGACCGCTGGAATCGGATCGGACTCTCCTGTGCCTGGCACTGGGATAACCGCAAAAAACAAGATCACTACATGAAGAAAACCAAACATCAACGCTAAGAGTTGGCGGCTTAGTTGCGAATTAATCACCAAGAACACGACCCCAAAATGCCACTTGATCTTCAGCAGTGGGCTGAGTGTATGGCTTAACCAGTCGGAAACCTACAAAAGGAGAGTCGGTATTCCACCAAAAACTTTTTGGTATTTGGGGATCTCTTTCTTTCCACTTTTTACTGGACTCAATACGACAGGCACAACGTTGATCTTCAGGATCGTTGTCCCAGGAACCACCTCGGACTGTTCTGGGGTGTAGTTTTGTGGGTTTTATCCAGGGATTAATCTCCTCTAAACTATCCAATTGTAGATAGGCATCTTCCTGATATTGATCTAAAGTCCACTCAGAAACATTACCTAACATGTCATAAAGACCCCAGGGATTAGGCTGTTTTTCGCCTGGTTTGTGATAAACTTCGTCGCTGTTTTCGTAGTGCCA
>PVMK01122649.1_pt1 | contig 24581 bp, 25 predicted proteins | sample 1853481 | NCBI WGS metagenome assembly PVMK01 (sample SAMN08533507, study PRJNA380276) | Marine sediment metagenome, whole genome shotgun sequencing project.
CGTGTAGCGTCGATATAATTTTCAACGATTTTCCTGGCCTCCTTTTCTTCCAAAGACCCCATATGACCACCATATCGCTGCGGATAGCCGTGACCCGAACCCATCATGCCGTAATTGCCACTGCCCCTTTCGCCCATCATCCCCGGACCCATGCCATAGCCACCGCGGGGGCCGGCATAAGGGCAATTCGGACAATATCCGCCGCCATAGCCCCGACGGCTCATCATGCCGGAACCCATCATACCGGGCCCCATCATGCCGTAACCGCCCCGGCCCCCGGGACCCATCATTCCATATTCGCCGCCAGATCCCCTGCCCATGTCAGGACTGATCTTTCTCATTTTAAGAAAATGACTCAGGCGCTTTTGAGCAAATTGGGCCTTAAACTTCGATATCTCCGTTTGCAGGCCGGCGGCCTTTTTCGTGTCCGGATTTTCCTTTGCAAGTTCGCTTCTGAGTTCCAGGCTTTTTTGATACATTTTGCTTCTAAGGTCTTGTGTGGCTTCAAAAAACTCGAGGCGTTCTTTTTCCAGTTTTTGTAAATCTTCTTCACTTAAATCGCTCCAATATCCGAAGCCGGGGCCTTCATAACCTCCATGATGCCAACCAGGCATGTGATTCCCCCATCCATAATGATGACCGTAGCCCATGCCCCAATCGGCCGATGCAGGAGCAGTAAATCCTAACAAACCCAATGTCGATAGTATGAGTAAGCTTTTGATAAGCACCATATTATTCATTGTTTTTACTCCTTGTTTTATAATTTTTGTTTCTTTGAAAATAATAATCACTGTTTGCTAATTTGTAAGATTAATGCGTAAGCTTGTTGCGACTTTCAACAATTATTCGTCAAGAAACGCGACTTAAGGTTCCGAGAAGAGTATTATATTTAGCTTTTTCAGGAGTTGAAAAATTATCCTATCAACTGATTTCTGTATTTTAGAATGAGGCATCGTAAAGTTGGGATAGTAATGGAAAGGAGAAAAAGATCCAAAAGAAAGAGATCCTGCTGTGCCAAGTCGATAAAGATATCCCCTTTGGCCTTATGTAACCAGATAGTTGCGCATCATCCCCATATCCTCGTGTTCAAGATTATGGCAATGATATAAAAACATCCCCTTATATTCTGTAAAATTGGCCACAATTTTTGCGCGTTCACCGGGCATCAGCAATACGGTGTCTTTCCAGCCCTCGTCCACGTAACCGCTGTGCAGCGACCCGCTGCGCTCAATGACCTGAAACTGCTTGCCGTGCAGGTGAACGGGATGGGGCCTGGGCATCATCATCATTCCCATTGAACGCTCATCATTGGAAAGCTCCCACAGTTCCGTCGAATTGAGCCGGATCATTTCATCTGGTGCGACTGCCTGCATTTGAAACGTTCGGCCGTTAATGAGGCCGCGCATATGTCTCATAAAAAAAGAAAACCGTCGCGGGCTATTATAATTATCTGCATCCCGGGGTTGATAGCGTTCAATTGAAGACAGTTTTTTCGGTAGGGAGCGGGTTTCTTTTTCCTTTTTGGCCACATCGATTTTTAAAATACTAAAAGGCGCGCCGTTCGGCAAATTATCGCCGCCCCATCATTCCCCGGCGCGGTCCCATAGCACTTCCCTGCATGGCTGGCTCAAAATATTTGCTGACCAGTTCCAGAGAGGTTCCGACCGGGTATTTGCTGAAATCCGCCCACAGCTCGATGCGTTCTGCGGGACCCAGAACCACATATTTTTTCCGGAGCGGTTTTTCCAGCAGACCGCCGTCGGTGGCGATTACCGTCAATGGCGCGCCGTCACTCCAGGCAAGTTTATAGATCCGCGAATTGGACCCGTTTAAAATGCGCAGTCGATAAATGCGGGTACTGACCGAAAGCTTGAAGTCGGGCCGGCCGTTGACGCAGATGGTGTCTCCCAGCATGCCCGTCATGCTGTCTCTCATCCCCCGCGGCAGATATATCAACTGGTTGTTGTGATTAAATAAGCGGTCCTGGATAACCAGGGGAATGTCCAGCTTTTCTTTGGGCAGGTTCAAACGATCCTCTTGATCATCCGTAACTAAAAATAAACCCGCCAGGCCCCCGTAAACTTGATGCCCCGTGCGGCCGTGCGGATGAGGGTGATACCAGTAGGTACCGGCGCGGTTAAGAATTTCAAAATCATAGGTAAAGGTTTTGCCTGAAGGGATGACATACATGGGATGACCATCCATTTCGGCAGGGACATGCAGGCCATGCCAGTGGATAATGCTTTCGGCCGGCAGGTTGTTTTTAAAATGAATTCGAATTTTCCGGTTTTTGCGGGTGCGGATGATGGGGCCTAAATAGGATTGATCCAGATTCACCAGGCTGTCGGGATCCCCTTTTGTCACCTGCCCCTTGTAGGTCCACACGGTCGTGGGTTCGCCCGGGAAAATTTGTACCTGAGCGGGTGCGGCTGTCAAAGAAAGTTCCAGGTCGGGGATAACATCTTTATCCTTTGAGGATGCCATCCCGACTTTTGTGAGTGGCCATGCGTTCATGTCCAATAAATTCACAGCCCCTGCACCGGCCAGATATAGAAACTGACGTCGATTGATCATTATTCAAACCCTCTCAATTGGCATGGATCGCGCGCTCATGATCACCCGTTTGACCAGCGGGGTCAGCGTCTGTCCGGCAGCCATTCGGTTGGCCAGATAGCGCATCAGAAAAATGGCTGAAACCAGTCCCGTTAACGTAAACACCACCATGGCCAGTGATGGATTCAAGCCAAGGGCTTTTGATAGGGGCTCGGCTGAAAATGCACCCACAAAAATCCCCAATACCGGAATCAGATATACAATCGCCGTGCATTTGAGTTTGGTTTTGGTGCTCAAATACAGTTCCACCTCATCACCTTTTTTAGCCCGGGCCGTATTTTGAGCTTTAACAACCATCCGGTCACCGCCTTCGACCATGCTGCAATGATGATGGCTGCTGCAGCTGGCACAGGCGCTGGAACGCTTGGTTTTTACCCAGGCCCATCCCGGTTCCACTTTTTCAACAATGCCGTGTTCTGCTGACATTTTTCACCTCATTATCGCTTTTATTTTCATAGTAGAGCAAAGTGCGTGCCTGATTTTCTCTATGAAAGGTAATCTTTAAGCTATTGCTTAATGTAGTAACGATAGGCCTGTTTTCAAGCCGGCTATGTGTTTATTATCATTGAAATATTTTTAATCATCCGTTTCAGGGATTTAATAGCATGCTGCAAAAGCAATAGGATCACAATAGATGATATCAGGAAAGTATGGATAGTATCGTCCAGAAGGCGGGTATTTTTTATACGGGCTGAATTTTTAAATCTGGATACTTTTTACCCAATTCCATATCAACTTCAGGTAATATAGCAAATCATCCCATTTTTGATTTTTCAGAATTGGAAGCGTTAAGGTCTTAGAAGCACAGTTTCTATCTGTTCAACATGCTGGAAATGCTGATCTCGGGTTAAAAGGGTTCCTCCGACCTCCATACAGCAGGCGGCGACCCAAACATCGTTGATCGGGATTTTGGTTCCCTTTTTGGCCAGAGATAAATAGATAATTGCATATTTTCTGGAGACATTCTGATTGACGTCAATAATTTCGATTTTCAGTTTGTCGATGATTTCTTGAAGTTTTCTTTCGTTGAATTGCCGGCGGCTTCCTTTCATAAAGCCGTAAGTCAGTTCACCCAAAACAATGGAAGAGCAGGAAAATATCTTCGCTGCGGGTTGCCAGGAAATCAACTGCATGTGGCAGTCCTTCGGCATAATCGCAATAAATATTGGTATCGAGAACCAGCTTCACTCCCAATCTCCTGCGTGAATCCGGCTGAATACGTCAATTGCTTCGCGCAATTCGGCAGCTTCTTCATGGGAGAGCCAACCGGCAAGTTCTCGAATGGTTTGTTCCCGGTTTTTTGTTAAACCCAGTTTTTCATCTACCGCGGTGAGGATAACAGCCGTCTTGGTCATACCCGCTTTTTTGGCAAATTTTCGAATCATTTGTTCTTTATCAGGCGGAATCCTGAGACTTATCGGCATTGTGAGGCCTCCTTGTATCGCATTTTATAATAATGTATCGCATGAATTAAAATTTGTCAACTTTTCAGACGGAGGCACTGGGACCCAATAACGGGTTTTCCCAGCGCAAACCGGGAAAGCGGCCGAAATCACCGTCTGTGGAACAAAGAATCAATCCATGCTCGATCGCAAGGGCTGCCAGATGGGCATCCGGAATCAGATTTGCTCGCAGGCCCTGGTCAATCAACAATGTCTTCAGAGCATCACGATGGCGTTCCGTGGGTTGTGGAATCCAGACCGGCGAACAATCCAACCACTCTTCGACCTGTTGCCACGCATTATAAACGGTCTCGGGCTGCTCGAAAATCCGCGGATTGGTTACCAGGCGAATGAAGGCGAGAAGGCTGGGCCAGGGCAGCCCGACGGATGCAGTACCGCTCAGGCGCCCATCAAGCCACCCGCGGGCAGTAGCGTGCTGCGGAAAGGTGTTGACATGAGCATAGATGAGCAGATTGGCATCGATCAGGATCACCGGAAATCCTCACCTTCCGCGATAGCGAGGGCCTCGGAGACATCGTCGAGGCTGCCCGCTAAACAACGCCCAAGTGATACGGACTTTGTTTGATAGGGCTTAAGGGATCGGGGCGGACGGGTTATTTCTTTAAGACCCTGCCGTAAGGCTTCGTTGACCAGCGCTTTGTAACTAAGCTTCCGGGTTTTGCGAATTCGCTCCAAAGCCGCTGCAACATCATCGTCTATGGTAAGCGTCGTTCTCATACATCAAAACATAATATATTTGATGTGTTGATGTCAATCTTTAATTAAATTGCATTTTAGAAGTGTTTTTGAAACAGGCGCAGGACGCATTAGAAAGTTTATACCGCTATAAAGTGAGCTTACCGACTTATCTGAACCTGGGTGATCGAAATCAGCCAGCGCACCAGATAGCTCAGGAGAAAAACGGCGGTGAGCCCGCCGCAGCAGAGTGCCGCAAACCACAACCACTGGCGCTGTTTGTCAGTAAGCGCTTTCATGTTCATGGGACGCTTTTCCCCTGAAGATGTAGTAGCAGTAGCCGGTGTAGGCCAGAATCAGCGGCAGCATGATGACCGTGCCGACCAGCAGCAACGACTGCGATTCGGGCGCTGCCGCCGCCTGGCGGAAGGTAATCTCGAAGGGCACGATATACGGCCACATGCTGATGGCAATACCGAGATAGCCGGTTAGAAATACACCGAAGCTCAGTAAAAACGGGCGAACTTCCCGGTCTGTATGCAAATCGCGCCAAATAGTGATCAGCATGATCAAACTGGCGAGCGGTAACGGCAAAAGAAAAAAGAAGTTGGGTATGCTGAACCACAGCGATCGAATGTCAGGATTCATGATCGGCATGCTGATGCTGACAATCGCCAGAAATACAGCCACAAAACCGATCCCATAGGAAGCGCTCTTGCGGGCCCAGGCCTGGGTTTCACCATCGGTTTTGATCACCAGCCAGGTGCCGCCCAGCAACGCGTAGCCGAATATAACCGCCACGCCGGTCATGACACTGTAAGCGTCGAGCCAGTCGAATGCCCCGCCGGCATAGCTGCGGCCTTCGACTTCGATCCCCTGCACGATGGCGCCGATAATTACGCCCTGCATGAAGGCCGCCACAAGAGAGCCAAAATGAAAGGCGTTGTCCCAGATGCGGCGGGATTTACCGGTGGCTTTGAAGCGAAACTCAAAGGCCACCCCGCGGAAGATAAGCCCCAGAAACATGATGATCATCGGGATGTAAAGCGCCGGCATGATGACGGCAAATGCCAGTGGGAACGCGGCAAACAGGCCGCCGCCGCCCAAAACCAGCCAGGTTTCGTTGCCGTCCCAAAACGGGGCAACGGAATTCATCATGCGGTCCCTGCAGCGGTCGGTCGGTGCGAACGGAAAAAGAATACCCACCCCGAGGTCAAAGCCGTCCAGCAGAATATACAGGAAAATTGCGGTGGCGATGATCCCGAACCATATCAGCGGCAGATCCACTAAGCTTTCAAAACTAAACATTCTGATCTCCCTTCTCACCGGCAAGATCCGTGACGATGGGCGGTTTTTCGATGCCATGATCACCATAGGCCTCCGGCTCGCCCCCGGGGCCCTTGCCGATTAGTTTTAAGATGTAGTAGCTACCGGCACCGAATACGAAAATATAGATTATCACAAAGGCGGTCAGGGAAATAGCGATGGAGGTCCCGGGCACCGGGGAGGTGGCATCTGATGTGCGCATCAGTCCCTGGACGATCCAGGGCTGGCGCCCCACTTCGGTTACATGCCATCCGGCCAGCACGGCAATAAAGCCGGTCGGCGTCAGCGCCATGCACCACAACTGAAACCAGCGGGTGTCGAACAACCGTTTTTTAAAATAGAGTATAATCGCGATTAGGCCGGTTGCGATCATCAGCATTCCGATTCCTGCCATAATGCGAAAGGCCCAGAATACCAGAGCCGCCGGGGGCCGTTCATCCCGGGGCCATTCTTTCAGGCCTTTGACCTCCCCGTCTAGATCGTGGGTGAGGATCAAACTCGAAAGCTTCGGAATTTCTATGGCATATTTGGTGGTTTCCGCTTCCTGATCCGGCCATCCAAAGAGAACCAGAGGCGCGCCGCGTTGGGTATCCCAGTGGCCTTCCATGGCCGCGATTTTGGCGGGCTGATATTTAAGGGTGTTGAGCCCGTGAAGGTCACCGAACAGCAGCTGCATGGGGGCTACGAAAATGGCCATGATCATGGCCATGCCGAACATTACCCGGGCGTGCTGTACATGGCGCTGTTTCCATAGGTAGTAGGCACCGATGCCGGCCACGGTAAAGGCGGTCGTCAGGTAGGTGGCGGTTACCATATGCACGAATCGAAAGGGGAACGAGGGGTTAAAGATGATCTCCAGCCAGCTGGTGGGATACAGCAGGCCATCCGCACCGACGCGGAATCCCTGAGGCGTCTGCATCCAGCTGTTGGCGGATAGAATCCAGAAGGCCGAAATCAATGTCCCCGCCGCAACGATGACCGTGGAAGCAAAGTGCATTTTGGGGCTGACGCGTTTCCAGCCGAACAGCATCACCCCTAAAAACGTGGCCTCCAAAAAGAAAGCCGTCAAAACTTCATAGCCCAGCAATGGCCCTATGATATTGCCGCCGGCGTCCGCAAATCTCGACCAGTTGGTGCCGAACTGAAACGGCATCACCACACCGGTAACCACCCCCATGCCGAAGGTGACGGCGAAGATTTTGACCCACATGCGATAAACGTCGGCGAAGATCGGATTGCCGGTTTTCAGCCAGCGCCACTCTATCACTGCCAGCCAGCTGGCCAGCCCGATGGTGAAGGCCGGAAAAAGAATGTGATACGAAATGGTGAAGGCAAACTGAATGCGTGCCAGCAGGGTGGCATCAAAGTTTTCAAACATAGCCGGACCTCAACGTAATTTTTGATATCGTTTAGGGAAAGATGATAATTTAACGTCTCGAAAATTCTACAACACACTCGAATCACGCCGGTTTTTGCGGTTATCTGCTTCGGCAGCTGCATGGAATGATGGAATTGTGGAATGTTGGAATACTGGGTATGCAAAGCGGAAAAATCCATATTCTACAAAAAATGTTGGATTTACAATTTTTAATTATTTTCGTTGAACTCTCATTTTCTACTTTCCCTCTAGAAATACGCCATCATAACGATGAAAGCAATGCAATTGTATGCACTTTGATTCTTCCCAGCATACACGGCCGGAAAATCAGAAGCATCAAGTGCCGCCATAGCCAATGTTTACTTTGTCTCCTTCAACAATGACCGGTACTTGACGCTTACCGTTTGAAATTTTGAGCATTTCAGCCAGCTTCCTCTGGTCCTTAATAACGCTGTAAAATTCGTGTTCCTTGTAGGCCTCCCTAGCCCTGATAGTATAGGGTCAACCCGATAAACCGTAAATGATTACCCGATCGCTCATGATTTCCTCTTTTCTGCAAAAACGCTGAAACTTTTCGATGGAATCCGGTGGGTAATTAGCTCCACCTTGCGAAGGACGATAAAAATGTGCTCCCAATATGCCGGATCGTTAAAGAACCCATAAGCTATGAAGTAATATTTAAAACGATTCCCAATCCAAGCCCATAAATTGTATGAAAAATGATAGTTGCGATTAAAGGCCTTATGCCACTGGGCGCTCTAATCCCAAAGAAACCCCAACCAAATGCAGGAAAAAGAATGAACCATGGTAGGAATGACGTTGCCAGCCCAAATAACAGGCTAGCAATCAGGTGACCTTCTGGCACGGACACCTTAGAGGCGAGATATAAGACCGGATAGATCAATGCAACACTACCGCCGGTAAGGTAATGAAAGATCCAGCCAGCTGATTTTTCATTTTTTATAGGGCTGGAATCAACAATATTTTGATGTATAAAACGCCCATCAAACATGCTCAGCACCCAACGCCCAAGGGCTTTGGTGCCTCCTCACTCCCCGCCACTCGTAAATTTTACTTTCTCGGAATAGATCCCGGCGATGTCCATCAATGCGGTACCTGCTAGCCCGCCAATTAAAGACCAAAATAACAGCTTCATATGATTCCCTCCTTGGCAGCATTTCCCGGATGTCTCTTTATTGTGTTCAACATAATAGGGGCAGACATAATATACCACATTGTGGCACATAATAGCTACATCATGGTTCTATTGTCAAGTTCTTTTCGGCTTTTGAAAAGGATGGAAAGATCCGGATAGCTTCAAGTATCTTTCTCGATGTCGGGAAATTTGGTGTTGAGCACCTTGCGGCTCTTGGCCGCCGCGTCTTTTTTGCGGGCCGACCAGGTCTTCACTTTTTTAAGCACCTGGGCTGCCAGTTTTGGGAAATTGTCCGGCCGGTGTTCCTCGATAGCGTTGGCTTTCGCGTCGGCAAAAATCGCCCGGCCGACCGGGGTGCGGGTGATGACGGTCGTCCAGCCCTCATCGGCGCCGATGCCGCCGAAGGAAATATCGGCGTACTCGGCGGAATAATCCGGGCAAAAGTAGCAGGCAAAGCGTTTCATGAACTCGAGCTCATCGAGCATCATGGTTTTTTTCCCCCCACTTTTCAGATGTACGATCAGCTCCTCTTTAATGTTTATTTTTTTAATATCTTCAAATTTAAATCCGCCGATCTTACCGAGTTTTTCCTGTTCTTTTTTGCCGAAAACAAAATTACCCGAACAGAACAGTCCCAGGCAGAATTTAATCGAATCGGACGGAATGATGCCCAAGGCCTGCATGCGGCGCACCGCTTTGATCTGACAGGGGGTGCCCACAAAGGCCACGCGATGCAAGCCCTTTTTGATTAAGGCGTCAAATCCACTGATCTGCGAATGGGTTAAATAATAATCGCTGAAACTGGGCATGCCGTGGGATGTGTCAAAGGAAAACCCGGCGGCGTTTAGAATATCTTCTTGAGATACTGCCAGTAACGGCAACCGTTGAAAGCGGCCGGCCGGTTTGGAGACAATGGCGCCGTCGATGCGGCCGCGTTTAAACAGATGCACCAGCAGAGCGGTCACCACACCGCCATCGGTAGCTTTTTTGCGGATTTTGGAATCCGTGGCCCGGGCAATGCTGGTTTCGATCACCCGCCCGATGGGCGGTTTCCAGCCCAGCCTTTCTTTTGTCTCTTCATCCAGGTCGGCAATTTCCGGGCAAATGGCATTGCAGAGCCCGCATTCGATGCATTTGGCTTCATCGGCATAGCGGGGTTTGCCTTCAGAATCCAATTCCAAAGCGGCGTAATTAATGGCGGTGCAAAAGGTCACGCACCCGCCGCAGCGATGGCATAACCCCGGTTTTTGAACATCTTTAATCAAATCGGTAAATGTTTTCATTCGGTCACCCGTCTTCAAATGATTGACTATCATTTGGATTGAATATTGACGAATCTTAAAATTGATGATTGACGATTGACAATTGAATATTTAAGGAATTCTACCGTAATATTAAAATCGAAAGAATACATTCAATCGTCAATAGACAATCGTCAATATTCAATTCGCTTCAGCTAAACGTGGTTTCCGCCGGTGAGTGTTCCATCAGACACGTTTGAATCATGGCCATAATCTGACCCGTGTCGAAGCCTTTCAGATGAATGGCCCCTGAGCGGCAGGAGGCCACGCACAGCCCACAGCCCTTGCACAGGGTGGCTTGAATTTCGGCCTTGCCGGTGTTGTCGATGAAGTGCGGCGCCGAATAGGGACAAATCTCCACGCAAACCCCGCAGCTGCTGCAGCAGTTCGGATCCACCACAGCCACCGTGCCGCTGACCGAAACCTCCAGTGCCGCTAAAACCGTCACCGCCCGGGATGCGGCTGCCTGGGCCTGGGTAATGGATTCCTCGATGGGTTTGGGCGCATGCGCCAGGCCGCATACGAACACGCCGTCGGTGGCAAAATCATTGGGCCGCAGCTTGACGTGTGCTTCGGCAAAAAAACCGTCGTCATTTTGAGGCACTTTATACATTTGCGCCAGCGGGTTGCTTTTTTCGGGCACTACCGCGCTGGCCAGAACCAGAAGATCGCTGGTAATTGCCATTTGCCGTTTGAGCACCCGATCCGAAAACGTAATTTCCAGACCATTTTGGGATGAACCGACCCCGATTTCTGCGGTGTTGTCATAGCGAATGAATTTGATCCCGCGGGTGCGCGCTTCGCGATAAAGATCCTCTCTAAAACCATAGGACCGCAGATCGCGGTACAATATGAAAATATCCATAGCGGGATTTTTGGCTTTGAGGCTCAAGGCGCTTTTAATTGATTGGGTGCAGCAAACTTTCGAACAGTACGGGCGCTGGGGAATGCGCGAACCCACACACTGGACAAATACGGCCGTGCGGTAAGCATCAAACCCGTCTCCGTTTAAAATTTTCTTCTGGAGCTCCAGCCCGGTCAGCACCCGCTGATCCTGGCCGTACAGATAATCATCGGGTTTAAACTCTTCGGCGCCCGAAGCGATCAGGGTAACGCCGTGTTCCAGAACCTGACTGTCACCGTCGGATTGAATGGTGGTTTTAAAATTTCCGATAAATCCTTCGCCGCTGGTGACGCTGGCATTTAAAAATACCTCGATGTTTTCATCGGCTGTGAGGTCCGCGATCAACTGATCCAGAAACGGGCCCACAGGTTCCGACTGCCAGGTTTCATTGAGATTGAGGGCCTGGCCGCCCAGCCGTTCATTTTTTTCAATCAGGAAGGTTTTATATCCCTGTGCGGCCAGGGTCTGGGCGGCGGTCATGCCGGCAACGCCGCCGCCGATGACCAGGGCGGCCTGGTTGACTTCCATCCTGGGTTCCACCAGGGGCTCATGCAGCGCGACCTTGGCCACCGCCATCTGCAGCAGGTCTTTGGACTTTTCAGTGGCCCGGTCCATGTCGTCTTTGTGCACCCACGAGCATTGGTTACGGATATTGGCCATCTCGAAAAGATATTTATTCAAACCCCCGTTGATCAGGGTTTCCTGGAAAAGGGGTTCGTGGGTCTTGGGGGTACAGGCGGTCACCACAACCCGGTTGAGCCGGTGCTCTTTAATCGTTGCTGAAATCTGGGTCTGGGTATCCTGCGAGCAGCTGAACAGGTTTTGCTCGGCATAGACCACATTCGGCAGGGTTTTGGCGTACTCCACCACCGCGGGCACATCCACAAATCCGGCAATATTGGTTCCGCAGCAGCAGACAAAAACACCGATTCGCGGGGGCTCGCCTTTGACATCGATCTCTGCGGGCAGCTCTTTGGTTTTCGTCAGGGTCCACCTGGCATCCGCAAGCCGGGTGCCGACTTTTGCGGCAGCGGCACTGGCATCGATGACCGAAGTCGGAATATCTTTCGGCTCCTGAAAGGCACCGCAAACATAGATGCCGGGTCGCGAGCTCTGGACCGGATCAAAACCCCCGGTCCTGGCAAACTGATAATGGTTTAAATCGACATCCAGTTTTTTTGCCAGGGAGATGGCCTGCTCCCGGGCCTCCAGGCCCACCGACAGCACAACGATATCAAACGCTTCAGCCTGAGTATGGCCGGCGGCATCGACGTAGCGAATAATGTGCTTGCCGTTATCGTCCATGGGCTCGACATGGGTAATGCGCGATTTGACAAAGCGGACGCCCAGGTCGTCTTTGGCCTTGTTGTAATAGCGTTCAAAATCTTTGCCGAAGGTGCGGATGTCGATGTAAAAAATGGCCGTATCCAGACCGTTTTTGCTGTGCTCTTTGGCTAAAATGGCTTCCTTGACGGCATAAGTGCAGCAGACAGCGGAACAATATCCTCTGGCGCCGATATGGGTATCTCTGGAGCCCACGCATTGCAGCCAGGCTATTTTTTCAGGCTCGGTTTTATCCGACGGCCGGACCATATGCCCGCCGTAGGGCCCGGAAGCCGACAGGATTCTCTCAAATTCCAGACTGGTGACGATATTGGGAGATTTTGAATAGCCGTACGTGTCGTAAGTAGCCGGATCAAACGTTTGGCTGCCGGCAGCTAAAACAACGGCGCCTACGTTTAAGGACATTTCTGTTTTCCGGTCCTCGAAGTTGATGGCGCCGGTGGGGACAGAATTTTTCACAGGCTTTGCACTTGCCTTTGAGGAAATAGATGCAGCTATCGGCATCTATTGCATATTTTAGCGGGACCGCCTGGGCGTACTGCACGTAAACTGCCTTGCGTTTGCCCAGACCGCTGTCATATTCGTTGGAAACTTTCTTGGGGCATTTTTCCGCACAGGCATTGCAGGCAATACACTTGTCCATGTCGACGTAGCGGGGGTTTTGGGTCAATTTGACTTCAAAATTGCCCTCTTCGCCGCCAATACGCTGCACTTCGCTTAGCGTCAGCAGTTCGATGTTAATGTGCCGGCCGACCTCGACCAGTTTCGGCGATATAATTCACATCGCACAGTCATTGGTGGGAAAGGTCTTGTCCAGCTGCGACATCATGCCGCCGATGGAGCTTGAGCTTTCCACCAGGTAGACATAGTAGCCGGAATCGGCAAGATCCAGAGCTGCCTGCATTCCGGCGATACCGCCGCCGACCACCATGACCGCACCTGTAACTGTTTTCGGCATAATTACTCCGTCATTAAGAATGATGTAATACCGGATAGGTCAATTTCATTTGTTTAGAAATACCCAGGGTTTTTTCATCGATGCCCATGCATAAACCCAGCAGCTGCGGATACAAAATGGGTGCTATGGGCTCACCGTTATCGGATTGAGCGGCCATACGCATTTGCACCCCGTCGAGCTGAAGCTGGGTATAGGGGCAGGCCGTGCAGATAAAATGCGCGCCGGCTTGCCGGGCACTGTCTATTTTTTTCTGGGCCATATCCATGGCCAGCTGATCATTGATGCCGGTCAGGGGAGCGCCGCAGCAATCCAGTTTGCGGGCCCACTCCACACTGAATGCGCCGGTGGCCTCCACCAGTTCATCAAAGATTTTCGGTGAAACCGGATCGTCAAACTCCGTCACCGTGCTTGGCCGCAGGGCATGGCACCCATAGCTGACCGCTATTTGAAGGCCGCTGTATACTTTTGAAATATTTTCCTTTAAACGCTCAAGACCCACATCATGATAAAGGACCGACAGCAGATGTTTGACCCTTGTCTTATTTTTATATTCCAGATTTTCTTTTGCCAGGATGCGGTTGATGTCGGCTTTTAAGTCCGGGTCCTGGTTTAAAAAATAGGATGCGTTTTTTAAGCTGCCGTAGCAGCATTTGCACATCACCAGCATATCGAGGCCGGCTCGTTCGGCCAGGGCTAAATTTTTGGCGGCTGAAAGGACATAGGCGCGATGATCCGCGTTGCGGACCGGATATCCGCAGCAGCAAAATTGGGCCATTTCAACCAGCTCGAGACCCAGCCCGGCACACACCGCTGCGGTGGCATCCGCGTACTGCTCGACGCGTGCTGGAATGTTGCAGCCGTGGAATAACGCATATTTCATACAGTTTTTCCTATTAGAAAAGTGCCTAAAATGCCTAAAATGATCTAAAGTGCCTAAAGTTAAGGAATTCTATCATTTAAATATAAAAAAGTTCGAATTAAATATCTATTCGAATAACCAATAACGAATACGCGTTAGCGCTCGATGGATGCTACGGCGGTATTTTTCAATCGATATAAAACGTCACACACCTCGACTTGCTGCGGGCAGTTTTCCTGGCACTTGTAACAGGTCAAACAATCCCAGATCATGCCGGCACCGGAGGCCATCTCGGTTAATCCCAGGCCCAGACTGCACATGATTTGATGGGGCAGCAGTCCGAGCACCTGCTCGGGGTCATCATAGTTCTCGACCACCGGACACACCGTTGTGCAGCTCTGGCAGCTAAAGCAATGGGTATAGGTGCTATCCTTTATGGCCGCCTGAGTTTCTGCGGTGGTCTGCGTATTTAGCGGAATGGGGGTGTCTGGATTCATCAAATTGACAAACCGGCCGCCGACCACGCGGCGTGCATTTTCAATCGGTTGGGTATAACGATTCGCCGGGAGGTTTTCCTTAACGATTAATCCGCGTGCGAAAGAAAAGGGGCTCAAAACATACGGCAGCGGCGGCCCGCTTTCCAAAAGCGCCTCGCGGACACTGTACCACAATTCCTTTAACCGGATTCCAGACGGACAGCGCACTGTACAGCGGTCGCAATTGGTGCACAGATAAACACCCTCCTGGATGGCCCGCATCTGCGCATCATCGAGTTTTTTGCCGGAGGCCAGCTGCTTGAGCAAGATCATTTTTTCGGAAGGCAGAATGTATTCGTTGCCGATGGCCTCAAACACCATGGCTGCAGAACAGTTCAGGCTGCAGCTTCCGCAGTGGGTACAGGCGTCCAGTTCCATCACCTGACGGGTGAGGATGTTGGCCGACAAAGATCTGGCTGGATCCATGACCCGATTGGTCATCAGGCTCAAGGGGGTGGCAATCAGGTGAAACATCTTACTGAAAGGCAGATAAGCCAGCCCGATAAAGCAGGCCATGAAATGAATATACCACAACAGGGTGACACCGTCTTTTTCGTCCAGCCACAGGGCCATCGGTTTGATGAGTTTGGCCGCGGCAAAACCGTTAAACGCCCATTTGGCAGACGCGTGACAATCCATGCAACTGTTCTCGTGCACTTCACGGCCGGCCTCTATGAGCTCCTCGTCAAAAGGCGTTTCGGCGTTGGGTGAGACCGTACCGTAGTCTTTTACCCAGAGCGCCTCAAGAGCCTGAATTTCATCTTCATCATCCAGGCCGGCATAGTCTTCAACCATTCTCATAAATTCGCTGTGAGAGGCAATTTTAAGACCTTCCAGGGCGATTCCGGACAGCATGATCACCGCCACGATCATGATGGCATAATGATCCATACCGCCGGTTCGAAGCCGCTGCGGCTTTGCCAGGTAGCGGCGAACCGCCGCCAGGATCACACCGGCCAGCACCATGACACCGAAAAAATCCCTCAAAAAGAAAAACGGGTTTAGCGTTGAATAATACTCGCTAAATAACGCTTCGGATACCACGGATTGCAGGGCATGCATGAGCAGCAGCAGCATAAATCCGTAAAATATCAACATATGCGCCAACCAGCGGGCAACGCTTTCTTTTAAAATGCGGCGTTGAAATAAGACATCCAGCACTACGGCCTTGAGGAGGGTGAGGATTTTAGAGCTGAAAATGACACTTATGATGCCCCTGACAGCCGACAGCAACCGTTGCGCAGTCGTGATGTCTTTTCCTAAGATGCCGATTTTCTTGGTAAACCAGGTTGAAATCTTATATATTAAACCGAGGAGGAAAACAATAAGAGAGGTGTAGAAGAGATAATCGAACATTATCCGGCGATATCCTTATTTTTTAGATGCCTTTTGGGCCCAATCTTTTTCCATTTCTTTTTTCCACTTTGGGACTGCGCTTGCGTTTCTGTGCTTTCTGGAGCACTTCTGGAATCAGCTGCAGCAGCCGCTGTTTGTCGACCGGTTTTTCCAAAAAGGTGTCCGGCCGGAAATATTCATAATCCGGCCACTGGCTGTAGTTAATATCCAATTCATCTCCCATGGCGGAGATGCCGATGATGGGAATATCCTTCAGATCATCATCGGATCGGATCTGCTTGCAAACCTCAAATCCGGAGAACAGGGTCTCCATCATGATATCGAGCAGAATCAGGTCGGGGCACTCTTTTTTGATTAAATCAAATCCCTTTTGACCGTCCTCAGCCGTTTGCACCTCAAAACCATTTCTTTGAAGAAAGGTTTCCATGGTAAAAAGGAAATCCGTGTTGTCATCGACGATAACAATTTTGAGGTTTTTTCCCATGGTTTGCTCCTTTTTTAGTGGTTGTCAAAAAGACGTTGCGGTATTCAAACGTTTTTTTCTACAACCGTACACGCGCTTATGCCCCTATTCCTTAATTCGGTACATTATGATGGAAAGCGGTATAAAATAATGATGATATCTCGGAACCCGGATCCAGCCAAAGCTATACTATAGTTGTACTCAGTGTCATGTCCCACAAATATGTTGCAAAAGTCGTGTGGTATATTTTAGTCCAGTTGAGTTCTTTAATTGAGAAAATTCCAAGCATCAATTAACAAATAACAAACAATATCCAAATTCAAATTTTCAATGATTCAAACATGTTTGTAACTTGATTCATTGGAATTTGAGATTTGTTTGTCATTTGAAATTTGTCATTTGGGATTTAATCAACTTTATTTTTGAAAAAGAAGATTGATAAAATTAATCCATGTTTTGTAAATTACTTACGAGACGTAACACTAGGTTATATATTATTAATCGTAACATTTGGTCAAGGGTTTATCTATATACTTGTCGGTTACTTTATTTTAAAAATAAGTTTAAATTTAGTGCCTTTACCCGGGGTTGAAGTCACCTCGATTCTGCCGCCGTGTCGGTTGACAACCTTTTCCACGACCGCCAGGCCAAGTCCGGTTCCCGAACCGCCTTTAGTTGAAAAAAATTCTTCATAAATATTGCGCTGGGTGTCCGGATCCATGCCGCTGCCATTATCCGCGATTTCGAACATAAAATGATCATCATCTACCAGGTCTGTTTTAAGGCTGACAAGATGATCTTTCTTTTGCTTGTCATTCAGACATGCTTCCAGCGCATTCCAGATCAGATTGTTTAGCATCCGGCGAATGCTGGCAATGTCCAGACGGACCTGGGGCACCGATGGATTAATTTGGTGTTTAAGCCCGATTTTCAGGCCGGCGGCTTTTTCGCGGAATAAGGCCAATGAATCTTTGGCCAGCTGTGCGGGTGATATGCGCTCGTATTTAAGCGGACGATCCTTTGATGAATACAAAATATTTTGAACCACATCGGTAATATCAAAAATATTTTTATTTACAATATTCCAGCCCTTTTGGGCCATTTCGATATCACCGTCCTTGAACCCTTCGTCAACGATATAAGCACCACCCTGCAACCCTTCCAGTATGTTTTTAATTCCATGGGATAACAGCGCGATGGATTGACCAAGGGTGACCAACTCCTTGCGGTCTTTTTTTAGCCGGGTGATGTTGGTGGCCAATTCAATAACAGCAGTGACAATGCCGTCCTTGTCTATAATGGGCGACGTTTGAATGAGAACCTGCGAAATGCCCCCGTTGCCCAGCGTTACCATCTCCTCGGTAAGATGTGCGCGCCTGTCCTCGAAGGTTTTTTGAACGGGACAGTTGGGGCATATATCCGCTGAGCATTTATAAACCGCGTGGCATTTTTTGCCGACTCCGTCGCCAAAGTCCTTTTTAAATTTTTCATTTACAAAGAGGATTCTTAAATCGCGATCCTGAATGGAAATGTAGCAGGGGAGATGGTCGACCAGATGATTGAGATTCAGTTCCGGAATGGCTGCTAGGATTGAGGTCTTATTTTCAGGAAATTTCCGTTTTTTGGCCATAATCAGATTCAACCGGAGGGGAAAATGCCGTAATCCATGGTCGTTTTCAATTAGAACCCATCTCAAAAATAGGATTTTGGTTCAAGATCGCGGCGGGGCCGAGCTTTAAACCGGAGGCATACTGTTGTATGTTGAGGATTTAAAGCGGGGCACCAACAAAGATATTGGGCCAAAAGACATTTTTGAGATGGGTTCTACATGTTCAGACAGTTTGCGATTTCAATATAACGAAAAGGGCCTGATAAATCAATTCCAATTAAAATCCAGCCTGTTATTGTCAAAAAGATCTTGAATTATGTTAAACTTTATCTTACCTAAAGTGAGCGTTTCAAATTTTAAAAAAGAAAGGGTGATTAAGCCGTGAATGTCAAAGAATTTGTAGACCGTTTTAACTTACACGTGGCCGCCGGGCAAAACAAGCTTGATCGGCAAATTCGAGGCGGGTATTGCGGTGATCTTTTAAGTGATGTAATGGCCAATGCACCAACGGGCTGTATCTGGCTTACGGTGCAAGCCCACCAGAACATTGTCAATGTGGCCGTATTGCATGAAATGGCGGCGATTGTCCTCACCGGGGGACAGACACCCGATCAGGAGACCATTGATCGAGCCAATGAAGAAGGTATACCGCTTTTGATGGGGTCGCATTCGGCTTATGATCTCGCCGGTCAGGCCGTTGCCGCCGGCCTGGTGAATCCGTCAGGGTAACCATTTTTAACGGGATCAATCCACTATTAATTTTTTTTGATTCCCGAAGAATATTGCAGCGCTGTGCCGGATTCCGTAGGCACCCCTTTCTCGAGTTTAACGAGATTGTTTTTGAGGGTTTCAATCTCGCTTTCGATACCTTCCAGGGCTTGGCGATGCTGGGCAATGACCTTTTGTTCAATGGTCTGCCGCGATTCCAGCTGCTTTAGCTGATTCCGCAACTTGCTGATTTTTTCCCCCCGCAGGGTGTCGCTGATGCGGTCCATCAGATGACTGTGCTTACCTTCCGGATCGGTAATAAAATACCAGGTTTTGGTTTGGAAACTGTACCAGGCTTCACCGGAAACGTGCTTGCCTCTTAACCGAACACCGGCCTTCCAAACCTTATAGCCGCCTTCTTCTTTAGGCACTCCGTGGATACGCGCCTGTCGGCGGCGCCCATCCTCACATTGAACCATCTGTTTTTCCATATTCGTTCTCCATCAACCATTTTTTCGAAATGAGCAGGGTGCCGGAAGCGAGGTCTTATGCCCCTATTCCGCAATTGGGAACATTATTATGGAAAGCGGTGTAAGCGGCACCCTGCTGGTCTTTGCGTTTAAGCGATCGGTTCTGATTCTCCAGCTGCTGAGCTGCTGTCGCCGTTTTTCAGGCCGCCCATGGCCTTGGTCAATTCCATCAGCACCCCCAGCCCCTGTCGGGCCTCTTTGCTGGACAGAGCCCCCAGCATTCCAAAAGGCCCAATCGGTTTGGCTTTCTCCAGATCGACCTTTGACGGCAATGCGGCCATTTTGTTCAAAAAGGCCTGGGCCTGCGGATCGCTGAGCTTTTGGGCCATTCCCAGCAGCGCTACCAGGCCGTCACCGATTTGCTCGACATCTTCGGGACTATAAGACGCTGCAATCTTGGCACGCACATCCAGGGTCGATTGAATAATCCGCAGGACGCCTTTTTGCTCGAGGTCATCCAGGTAGTTGATCAGCTGCGGTACTGCTGACTTGAGCAGAGGCTCAACAGTGAGCACAAAGTCCACAATGTTTTCCAGCTGTTCAAGGCCGAACTGCAGGTGCTTTACGCTGCGCAGGGAGCGCTTCATCAGCGCCAGCAGGTCTTCCAGCTGAAAGCCGGACTCCACATCTTCCAACTCCCGGATCAGCAGCCGAAATGCCTGACCGCTCAAGGGAATTAAATCTTCTCTGAGTTCATTGAGGCCTTTGGCCGACGCGGATATCGGAGCCAGCTGAGCCTCGATGCGATCGAGTCGCTCAAGAATTTGTTCTTCGGTTGTCATGGCGGCCTCCTTATGCTTGTGTCAGGACGTGGCGCATTTTGCCGGCCATCGTCATTTGTTGTTCCAGGGGCAATTCCACACCCTTGAGCATCAGGTTCCAGTAAGCCCACTTGAACATCATTTTGCCCCAGTAATTCATATAGCTGTCGCCCAGCAGGCTGAAGGGACCGAGGCCCGGAAAGGGGAATTTACCGGGCAGCGGTTCATATTCATAGTTAAAATCAATCAAAAACGCTTTTTCATAACCCGAGCAGATGAAGCAAGTCGCATGACCGTCAAAGGTCCCGCGCGGTTCCTGATCGTCGATTTCACGGATTAAATTTTCGATAACCGTTTCGGATTCATAGTGGGCTACCGCGCCGGCCTTGGAAGCAGGTACGTTGGTGGCATCACCGATAACGAAAATATGGTCGGCATTTTTGGCTTTGAGGGTAAAATGATCTGTTTCAACGAATCGCAGCGGATCCTCAAGGCCGGTGCCTTCCAGGAATTTGGCACCCATATTGGGCGGAATCGCCACCAGCAAATCATAGTCCACTTTTTCGCCCGTGTGCGATTCAATCGTTTTTTCGTCTGCATTGACCTGAGCGATATCAAAGTTCGGGGTGACTTTAATCTGCTTTTGAATGGCAATGTCGCCCAGGATGCCGGAGGCAATCGGTTTTGAAAAGGCACCGGCCATGGGTGTGACCAGTTCAACTTCCACGTCATTGCGTGCACCTTTGGTGTCAAAAAACCAGTCGGCCATAAAAACAAACTCAATAGGGGCCACCGGGCATTTGTACGGCAATTCGGCGATGTTGAGTACCACCCGGCCTTTATCGAAGTATTTCATCTTCTCGTGCAGGGCCAGGGCGCCGTCCAGGGTGTAAAAATCATGAATATTTTTGTGCCAGTCATCCATCATGCCTTCGACTTCTTCAGGCTCGATGCTGCAGCCGGTGGCGATAATGAGCCAATCATAGTTGTATGACCCTTTTTTTGCTTTGACCTCACGTTTATCCGTGTCGAGTCCGACGATCTCATCCAGAATAAAATCAACGCCCTCGGGGATGAACTCCCGCTTGGGTTTTTGGCAATCTTGAGCGGAATAGACACCGAATGGAATAAACAGCCACCCCGGCTGGTAGTGGTGGACTTCATCATTGTCGATGATGATAATCTGCCACTCTTTGAGGCTTAACTTCCTGCGCAATTGGGTGGCCACCATCGTTCCGCCGGCTCCTGATCCTAAAATGACAATTTTTTTCATGGCATCCTCCTGTTAAGTTAGGGGCTTCGCCCCAATTGGCCTCCGGCCCGTTGGGCTTACGCCCCGGAGGGAATGTTGGAACCCATATTTTCAAAATTTTTAATCTTCTCCAGGGTAATTCCCGTCCATCAGATCGGAAATGGTCGTAGAATCCAGTTTTTCATACAGGACCTCGGTGGCATCGCGCCAGGCCAGGCGGACCTGGCAATCATCGGACATGGCGCATTTTTCGGGAAACCTGACACATTCAACCAGATCGGACTGCCCCTCGAATAACCGCACAACCTGTCCCAGAGAAATATTTTCAGGCTTTTCCGCCAGCAGATGTCCACCCTTGGGGCCACGCACGCTGGTCACCAGTTTAGCTTTTTTTAGGGGCCGGATAAGCTGTTCGAGGTACTTGACCGAAATATCCTGGCGTTTTGATATTTCGCCGATTTGGACCGGGCCCTGGTCCTTATGACGAGCCAGATCGACCAGTATTCTGGCGCCGTAGCGGCTTCTTGTGGATAGTTTCATTTATTTTTGTCCCCGATTTCCAGAGTATTTCAATCTATATAAGATTAGTATGGATTAACTGTAAAATTTTGCCCTGTCAAGCAAAAAATAATATTTTCTCGGACAGAAAATATACGGTGCTGCAGTTTACTTTTTTGTCATCTAAAACCCATGAAACTCAAATCCCGGATGACGATCCGGCCGTTTAAACCCCTTTATTGACATGACGGGGATCGGGTATATTATTAATTTATTAAACAAAGTACCTGAATGTTGGATGAAAATTAATGAGAAGCCGAATCTTGCTGAAACTGTGGAAGGAGGCAATTATGGATGCAAAAGATTATTGTCGATCTATTGAAGTCGAACTTCACGGATGGAAGACCAAGATGTATGACATGGTCCGTAAAGTCGATAAGCTGCGAGGTGCCGACCAGGAAAAACTTTCTGCCCAGGTCGAGGGCCTGCATAAACATATCGAAGACATCGAGCGAATTGTCAATACGCTGCAGACCGAGTGCCCGGCGGACTTCGGTCCCCAGAAAAATGAGATTGCAGAAACTCAAACTGCGATGAAGAAAAAATATGAAGATGCCATGGCGGCTGTATTGCAGTTTTAAATCCGGTTCTGAGATTATTGTGTTTGCCCTATTTTTGCAAAGCGATTTATTCATACGACAAATTGAGAGGCCAACCAAAGGTGGAACGCAAAAAACACGATACGTGCAAATTAGACGTGCGGGATCTGGGTGCAATCAAAGCCCGCGTACCCAAGATTGCCGAAGACATCATTGAGAGCTGCAGCGATCAGGAGTGCTACACTCACATTGATTATGAGCCGATTCCATCCAAAGAGAGCGTCATTGACATCCTCAACCGTCTCAGGGAAATCCTATTCCCGGGGTATTTCAGTCGGGGTAAAATCGATCCGGTGAATCTGAAATACGCGGTGGGTCAATCTGTGGCCTCTTTGTTCGATATGCTTTCCGAGCAGATCTGCCACAGTATCCGGCATGACTGTTTGCGATATGATCAACCCTGCAGCGAGTGTGATGAACAGGGTTATCAGCGGGCCCTGCAGTTTTTGGAATCCATTCCTGCGCTTCGCAAAGCACTGGCGGCCGATGTCAGCGCAACCTACCATGGCGACCCGGCCGCACAAAGCTATGATGAGGTTATTTTCAGCTATCCGGGGATATTTGCCATCACGGTGTATCGAATTGCGCATCAACTGGTGAACTTCAATGTACCGCTGCTGCCGCGGATTATGACGGAATACGCTCACAGTATTACCGGTATCGATATTCACCCGGCCGCTAAAATCGGAAAAAGCTTTGTTATTGACCATGGGACCGGCGTGGTCATCGGCGAAACCACCGAGATTGGGGCCAACGTCCGAATCTATCAAGGGGTGACTTTGGGTGCTTTATCCATACCCAAAGGTGCCAGCGACGAATTCAGAGGCAAGAAACGCCATCCCAACATTGAAGATGATGTCATCATATATTCGGGAGCGACGATTCTCGGTGGCGAAACCGTCATCGGGGCGCGTTCGGTCATCGGGGGTAATGTATGGCTGACCGAATCGATCCCGCCCGATACCACTGTGGTCATCGAGGAGCCGCGGCTTATCTATAAGTCGAAAAAGCAGAAGCAGCTCAGGCAATCGCTCAAAGCAGCACACTAAAAAAACGAAGTTTTTTTAAGGGGGTCAGCCATGAAATATCATTCCATTATCAGCAGCACCATCGGTTCAACACCGCTGGTTCGGCTGAATCGAATTAATGAAGGCCTGGATGCGGAAATATTTGCCAAACTGGAGTATTTCAATCCCCTGGGAAGCGTGAAGGATCGCATTGCAGCCTCGATGATCGAGGCCGGTGAGATAGATGGCTCGATCACACCCAAAACGCTCATCGTCGAACCCACCAGCGGAAACACGGGCATCGCGCTGGCCTTTATCTGTGCCGCCAAAAATTACCGCCTCTGCCTTACCATGCCCGATACCATGAGCATCGAACGGCGCAAGCTGTTAACGCTTATGGGGGCGGAGTTGATTTTGACACCCGGCGCCAATGGTATGCCGGGGGCTATTGAGAAGGCCCAGGAGATACTTGAATCTGAAAAGGGTGCATTTATGCCGGATCAGTTTAAAAATCCGGCCAACCCGAAGATTCACCGGGAAACAACCGCAGAAGAAATCTGGCGCGACACCGAAGGCAAAGTCGACATTCTCATTTCCGGTGTCGGCACCGGCGGCACCATTACAGGGGTATCGCAGGTCATCAAACCCCGCAAACCGTCGTTTAAAGCCATAGCGGTAGAACCCACCGATTCTGCGGTGCTCTCCGGCGGCCAAAAAGGACCGCACAAAATCCAGGGGATCGGAGCCGGCTTTGTGCCGGATGTCCTGGAGCAATCCCTGCTCGACGACGTGGTGACGGTGTCAAACGATGATGCCTTTGAAACCGCCCGCCAATTGGCCAAACTGGAAGGCATTGTCTGCGGCATCTCCTCCGGTGCGGCGGTGAAGGCGGCCCTTGAGGTAGCGCGGCGTCCTGAATCCGGCGGCAAAACCATCGTGGTTGTCATCCCCAGTACGGGGGAACGCTATATTAGCACGGACCTCTTTAAAGACGACTAGAAATACTCACAAAAGTAAGTGAGCTAAAGTTAGAAGTGAACTAAAGTGACTAAAGTTAAGGAATTCTGCCCATCGAGAGCCTCCCATCGAGAGCCTCCCTTCGAGAACCTCCCTTCGAGAGCCTCAGGGTCTAACGACAGGGTCGAATGACTGGGTCGAACGATCCTTTTTATAAAAGATGGAGCGCCACCACTGCGGGTTTTATATAAATAACGGGCGGGGATTA
>PVMK01128415.1_pt1 | contig 24581 bp, 21 predicted proteins | sample 1853481 | NCBI WGS metagenome assembly PVMK01 (sample SAMN08533507, study PRJNA380276) | Marine sediment metagenome, whole genome shotgun sequencing project.
CGGAAAATCTCGAAGATCAATGAGTGTGACTTCCCCTCCCGCTTCAACTGCCATTTTGGCAGCCACACCAACAAGCTTCTTATTGAATGAATCTTCTCGAGTGCTTCCGGCAAAGGTAAGGATTCGGGGCATTGTTTCACTTCCCGGTTGTTGTCATTCAACTTGTTAATCATGCGCCACGCGTCACAATTTCACCACGCATAGTCTCATATCAAGGCTTAACCTGTCCGTCCGCTTTGGGTCGGTAGCAGCCGCCCAAGGCCAGATCAAGCAATTCCAGGATAAAGGGGCCGCTACCGGCCGAGGCTGTGTGAAAACGCATGGGTCAGTATAATTTAAAAGTCTCAGCGGCAGGCCGGCCAGGCTATCAGCCGGCAACCATGCTGAAGATCTATGTGTACGGTTATCTGAACCTGTGCGCCGTCAGCACCTATGGGACGGATTTAGTTCTGGTTTAAGAGAGTGTTTTTGTTCATCCTGACCCGAGGAGTTGAGATGAAACAGAAACCAGCAGGAAGGCTGGTTACTTACCGATACAAAAGCGGGAAAATATTTCACCCAGCAGGTCATCACTGCTGAATTCGCCGGTAATTTCTGCCAGCGCATTTTGTACCTGCAGTAATTCATCGGCCATTAGTTCACCCGCTTTGTATTCAAGCAACTGATTACAGGCTGAATCAAAGTGTTCGCGGGCGACTCTAAGACTATCGAGGTGGCGTCGTCTTGCGGTCATGTTCCCGCTGTCTTCGCCCTGGTAACCCACCACCGATTTTAGACGCTCGCGCAGTGCGTCCAGACCCTCGTGAGTCAGGGCTGATAATCTGATTGTTTGCGGATCATCTGCAGCTATCCCCGGCGGCTCACCGGTCAGATCTATTTTGTTGCGAACAATTGTAAAACTCAGTCCTTTGGGAATCTCATCTAATAAATCATCGACGATATCGTCGGCTTTTGTATCAATGATCAACAACGCGTGATCGGCTTCGGCAATTTGTGCGCGCGTACGCCGTATACCTTCGGCTTCGATTTTTCCGACTTCTCTACGCAAACCCGCTGTATCGATGATGTGCACGGGCAACCCGTCTATTTCAAGATGTTCGCGCACCAGGTCTCGCGTTGTGCCCGGTATGTCGGTCACGATTGCGGCTTCATAACCGGCGAGCGCATTCAGCAGGCTTGATTTCCCCGCGTTGGGCGGACCGGCAAGAACAACCTGGATGCCGTCGCGTAGCAAGCAGCCTTGCCGGACGACTCTTTCCAGTGAGTCAAATTCATTGGTGACGATATTCAAACATTCGCGCAATGCGTCATCGCTTAGAAAATCAATTTCCTCTTCAGGAAAATCAATTGCGGCCTCGACGTGCATGCGCAGTTCTGTCACCCGGGTATTGAGCACCGCCACTGCTGCGGAGAATTGTCCTTTCATAGACCGCTGCGCCGCGCGCGCCGCCGAACGCGAATCGCTGTCAATCAGGTCAGCAATCGCTTCTGCCTGGCTCAGATCAAGTTTGTCGTTAAGGAATGCGCGCTTTGAAAATTCACCGGGTTCTGCCGGGCGGGCACCCAGTGTCAGAACACGTTCGAGCAACATGTCACAGACCACCGGGCCGCCATGTGCATGGAGTTCCAGAACATCTTCACCGGTAAACGAATGCGGTGATGGAAAAAAAAGCGCAAGGCCCGTATCGATACCAACACCGCTGTCATCCAGGAAATCACCGAAAGTTGCGAGACGCGGTTCGGGTAATTTTCCTAATAGCGCACGGGCTATATCCCGCACTGCTGGTCCGGAGATACGCACAATCGCGATACCGCCGCGTCCCGGTGGCGTAGCCCGGGCGGCGATCGTATCGCTGTCCATTGTGCCGGCTTCATTCATCGCCTGTCGGAAAAACTGTGCCTGTACTGGCAGCTCGGCTTAGTCTGCGCCGAGCACCTTGTTAATCCGCCACTGCTGAAGCATTGATGCGACTGAGTTAGTCAACCAATACAACACAAGACCGGCGGGGAAGAAGGCAAAAAATACCGTGAACATCACCGGTAAAAACTGCATCACTTTGGCCTGGATCGGATCCGGCGGCGCAGGATTAAGTTTTTGCTGGAAGAACATGGCCGCACCCATTAATAGTGGCAGTACAAAATACGGATCTCTCGTAGATAAATCCGTAATCCAGAGCATAAACGGCGCCTGTCGCATTTCAACGCTTTCAAGCAGCACCCAGTAAAACGAAATAAAGAACGGAATCTGAATCAACATCGGTAAACAGCCGGCTGCCGGATTCACTTTCTCTCGCTTATAGATATCCATCATCGCGCGACTTAATGCTTCGCGGTCATCTTTATGGCGTTCCTGCAAAGCCTTCAGCCGTGGCTGAAGCTTGCGCATTTTAGCCATCGAGCGACCACTGGTCTGGGTCAGTTTGTAGAACACTGCCTTGATCATCAGCGTAACCAGAATAATCGACCAGCCCCAGTTACCGACAAAACTATGAACCTTTTGCAGCAGCCAGAACAGCGGCTGTGCAAGAACCGTCAATATTCCGAAATCAACCGTCAACGGCAGACTGTCGGCTGTTTCTCTAAGCTGCGACTGAAGTTTCGGGCCGATAAAAAGTTTACCGGGGAACGCCATTTCTTCGCCTGGCGCTACGGTACTAAATTGAGTTTCGGCCGCACTCAGCAGATACGTCTGTCCATCCGAGGTCACGCTGTAGGCAAAATCCTCTTCGGCCGGCGGTATGGCTGCGGCAAGAAAATGATGTTGTATAGACGCCACCCAGCCGTTTTTCCAGGTGCCTTCCAATGGCTCTTCAATCAGGTCTTCAACATCAAGCTTTTCATATTTTTCGCCGTTGTAAATAACCGGCCCGACATACGAATAGCTGTCAACGTTAAACATCGAGCGCTCGATTGGAATATGGCGGCGCTGCATTTGCAGGTAACTAATTACACGATAGGGTTCTGTGCCTTCGTTATTGACGATGTAATCCAGATCAATTTCGTATGCACCGCGTCGAAAGCGATAGATTTTTTTTGCCGACACCCCATTGTCGCACTGCCAGGCCAATTCAACAACAAGTTCCGAGGCGCCGTCTGCTAACTGATATTCATCCTGCGATGTCTGGTAGGCAACAAGATGATTTGGTTCCTTACGACCGTCGGCCGCACGTAAACCTGTGCGATAAATAAAACGGTTGGCAGTATCCGGATTCAGCAATATAACCGGAACGTCAGGCGTATCTTTATGTACCGGATAAGCAGGCAATTTTGCAGAATGAATATCGCCACCTTGCAAATCGATCTCAATATCCAGCACGTCTGTTCGAATATGAATCAGTGTCTGATCGGTTGCGGGTGTTTCAACGACCCTGGCCGGTTTAACTGCAAATGATGATTCAGGTGATTCCGGCAGTGCCGGTAACCCTGAAATACTTTCAGATTCCGCGCTTGCTGCATCCGGAAACTGACCCGCTATGGTTTCGGAGACGGGCGCGCGGACCGGTGCATAATCTTGCTGCCAGGTTTGAACCGTAAACCAGATTAAAATTCCAAAGCCGACCCAGAGGAATACGCGAAGATTATCCATGCCCAGTAATTTTGTCCTTCAGCTTTCAAACGTGCATTATTTTTCTTAATGCGTTGCCAATGTTCCATCAGGCTGCTGTGCAGCTCCGGGTTAGCCGCTGTATCAGCCGGCGTTTTCGCCATCATCACAATATCCAGGCTTTCCAGTTCGGCCATATTCCGGCGAAAGCTCTCGCGCACCAGGCGCTTGAGTCGATTGCGTGCGACAGCGCGGGGAATCTTTTTTTTTGCGATGGCCAAACCGATCCGAGGATACCCTAAATCGTTCGGACGATAGAGCGCTGTAAAGAAACGATCCGCTGATTTGTGGCAGCCGCTGAATACAGCATCAAAGTCTATTTTTTCTTTAAGGCGCGAACGGCCGGGGAACTGGTTGTTATTCTTGATCGCCGTCATGTCGTGGCCGCGTGGCTGGTCGCCGGTATTTCGGACCTTGGTAAGTACGACCGGATGGTGCGGTCGAAACAAGCGTTTGGCTTAACGAGACAGCAGGGCCCGGTTCTTCGCCCGTCGGCGTTTTAAGACCAAACGCCCGCCCTTGGTGGCCATACGGGCTCGAAAACCGTGGGTGCGTTTTCGCTTTATGCGACTGGGCTGGTAAGTGCGTTTCATGATAAAAAAAACGTAACGAAAAACAATGAGATGGGTGCCAAAAAGAGGCGGGAAGATTACGCAGGTCCCTGAGCCTTGTCAATAGCAATTCCCTTGTGGATAACACCTGATAACCCGTATAAACTCAGTAGTCCCCGTCATTACAACAAGAATTATTACCCTGGGAACTTTACTGTGCAGGTGTCCGTCTGGAATAGCTGCGTTCGTCAGCTTCGCGCCGATTTATCCGAGCAACAATTCAATACTTGGATCAGGCCCCTGCAGGCGGTCGAAGATGCCGGCCGGTTAAGGCTGCTGGCGCCGAACCGGTTTGTCGTTGACTGGGTCAACGCAAACTGCATCGACCGGATTCACCAGTATTTCGGCGGCGATGTCCCTGACAGACTTGACGTCACCGTTGAGGTCGGCAGCATGCCGAAAACCGTCGTTCCATCCGCGGTGACCGTTGCGGCTCCGCCTGCCATACCGGCACGCAAGTTCGTCGGCGGCAGGTTGAATCCAGCCTACTCCTTCGACAACTTCGTGGAAGGCAAGAGCAATCAACTGGCCAAGGCTGCCGCAAGTCAGGTGGGTCAGAACCCCGGAATGGCCTATAACCCTTTGTTTATTTACGGCGGTGTCGGATTAGGCAAGACCCATTTGATGCAGGCCATCGGCAACCTGATGATCGAGCAACGCGAATCGGCCCAGGTCGCCTATATCCACTCGGAGCAATTTGTTGGTGATATGGTCAAAGCGTTGCAGCACAACACGATTAACGAATTTAAACGTGCCTACAGATCGCTCGATGCTTTGTTGATCGACGATATTCAGTTTTTTGCCGGAAAAGAACGTTCTCAAGAAGAATTCTTTCATACTTTCAATGCCTTACTCGAAGGCCAGCGGCAGATTATTCTGACCTGTGACCGTTATCCGAAAGAAGTTGACGGGCTTGAGGAACGCCTGAAATCACGCTTTGGCTGGGGTCTTACCGTTGCTATTGAACCTCCGGAGCTGGAAACCAGCGCGGCGATTCTGATGAGCAAGGCCGAAGCTGAGAAAATTGAGCTGCCCGAAGAAGTGGCTTTTTTCATCGCTCAGCGCATCCGTTCGAATGTTCGCGAACTTGAAGGCGCTCTGAGACGAGTCATGGCAACATCCGCATTTACTGGTGAACCCATTACCCTGGATTTCGCCAAGCTGGCGCTCAAAGACCTGCTGGCACTGCAGGACAGACTGGTCACGATCGGTAATATCCAGAAAACTGTTGCGGAGTATTTTAAAATTCGGGTGGCTGACCTGTTATCCCATCGCCGCAGCCGATCGATTACGCGTCCGCGGCAAATTGCCATGAGCCTGGCCAAAGAGTTGACTAACCACAGCCTGCCGGAAATCGGTGACGCTTTTGGAGGACGAGATCATACGACCGTGTTACATGCCTGCCGGCGCATCAAAGGACTGCGAGAGACAGAAACACGCGTCAGTGAAGATTATCAGAACCTGCTGCGAACGCTGACAGGGTAAGGTTTTTTAGCGGACGTGCTGCTGATTCCGAAACATTGTCTATAACATTTGGATTCGTACTGAATAAATTGTGGATAACTTAAGCAATGGTTTTGACGCACAAGTTATCCACAGGTGCCAAGACTCTTATACGGTCGGTAGTACACAAGCAAAAGCATTGTAACTTTATGATTTATATATGTTTTATTTAGTTATCCTCAGGCTTGAAGAGCCTTAATAATAGTAATAAATAGATATATAGCTTAGTTTTTATTTATATTTCTGATTTTTTTAGCCTGAATTTTAGTTAGGGACTTTCAATGAAACTGACGATTTCCAGAGAATCATTCCTCAAACCACTGCAAGCGATTATTGGAGTGGTCGAGCGCAGGCAAACCATGCCCATTCTGGCCAATATCCTGATCGTAGCCAAAGATAACGAACTGTCTCTGACCGCGACTGATCTTGAAGTAGAACTCGTTGCCCGGACCACCGTAGAGAAACTTGATAGCGGCGGCGACATCACCGTACCAGGTCGTAAGCTGTTGGATATCTGCCGGGCGTTGCCGGAAAATTCAACAGTCAGTTTGCAGCTGGACGGCGATCGTCTGATCTTGAAGTCAGGACGCAGCCGTTTTGTGTTATCGACGCTGCCTGCTGCGGATTTCCCAGTCGTTGATGATATTGATGCAAACCACAAATTACGCTTGAAGCAAGATGACATACGACGGTTACTTGATAAGACCCATTTTGCTATGGCGCAGCACGATGTTCGTTATTACCTCAACGGACTCATGCTTGAAACCGGCGGCAGCTTTGTTCAGGCCGTGGCGACAGACGGGCATCGGCTGGCCCTGTGCCGGGTCAATGTCGATGATCAGCCGTCTGGTTCACAGCAAGTCATTATTCCACGCAAAGGGGTCATGGAATTACAGCGGCTGCTTGGCGGCAGTGATGATGTTGATCTGGCAATCGGCGCGAACCATATTCGAGTCCAGGTGGGCGACATTCGTTTTACATCAAAATTGATTGATGGTCGTTTTCCCGATTACCAGCGGGTTATTCCGAAACCGGAGGGTAATGTTCTTAAGGCCAGCCGTGAGGCATTACGCCACGCGTTACAGCGCGCCGCTATTCTCTCTAATGAGAAATACCGGGGTATTCGTCTGGATTTATCAGAAAAAAGCCTGAGTCTTCAGGCGAATAATCCCGACCAGGAAGAAGCTCATGATGAGCTTGAAGTGGATTATTCCGGGGAGACCATGGAAATTGGTTTCAACGTGAATTATCTGCTGGATGCGCTGGCAGCGGTGGATGCTGATGAAGTAGAGCTGGGTTTTGTGGATTCGAACAGCAGCTGCCTGATTCATGGTCCCGATTCAGAAAATGCTGAATATGTCGTGATGCCGATGCGGCTCTGACCGACTGGGATCTGTCCATTGGCCCTGAAGGCCATAAAGCTTGAAAAATTCCGTTGTCTGGATGTAGAAAAATTTCATCCGGATCCTGGCATCAATGTGGTTGTTGGCGCCAACGGAGCGGGTAAAACAAGTCTTTTAGAAGCTATCTATTTGCTCGGCCGCGGTCGTTCCTTTCGGGCACCGCAGGTGGCAGCACTGATTCAGAATGGCGCGCAAACCCTGACGGTTTTTGGGGAAACCGAAAGCCCTGGTGGAAACCAGCGGCTGGGATTACAGATCGGCGCCGGCAAGACAGAGATACATATCGATGGCCGACCGGGCTCCGTCGCTGATTTGGCCTCCGCACTGCCTGTGCAGATTATTGAGCCTGAGGTTCATCAATTGGTGCAGGGCGGTCCCGATCGCCGCCGCCAGTTCATCGATTGGGGCGTGTTTCACGTGAAACATGAGTTTCTGGGTGAATGGCGCCGATACCGCAGAGCCTTAAAACAGCGAAACGCCGCGTTGCGGCGGGGCGATCCGAAAACCACTGTTTCAGCGTGGGATTCCGAACTGATTGAGTCAGGTCTGGCCATCGATCAGCAGCGGAGGGCGTTTCTGGACAAATTTGAGCCTGAACTGGAAAAAATATCGATACGGCTGTTTGGCCTGCCTGCCCGCGGCCGCTATCTGCCGGGCTGGCCGGAACGCGAAACCTTTGAAACGGCTTTGCACAGCAGCTATGAGCGAGATCGCCAATATGGGGCGACGCAGATTGGCCCCCATCGGGCGGAACTCAAACTGATTGTTGAGGAGCATCCGGCACGTCACCGTTTGTCTCGAGGCCAGCAGAAACTGCTGGGCGCCGCCCTGGTTCTTGCCCAAAGCCGGTTCGTCGCAGAAGCGGCTAATATACCGGTTATCCTGCTCGTTGATGAGCCTGCTGCAGAACTGGATAAAACGCATCTTGGCAATCTGATGGAAATGCTTGTCGAAACCGGACTGCAATTATTTCTTTCGGCGCTTGAACCGGAAGCGCTTCCGATACCCGCAGATTTTCGTGTGTTTCACGTGGAACATGGTGATCTCCAGACTTTGCTATAATTGATCGGTTCGCCTACAGGTAATATTTATGACCACCGAAGATCGCTATGATTCCAGTAATATCAAGGTCTTAAAGGGCCTTGATGCTGTGCGCAAACGTCCCGGAATGTACATCGGTGACACCGATGATGGCACCGGGCTCCACCACATGGTTTTTGAAGTGGTGGATAACTCCATCGATGAAACCCTGGCGGGCCATTGCTCCAAAATAACCGTGACGATTCACGCCGATGAATCCGTAACGGTTACGGATGATGGCCGCGGAATTCCCGTTGGCGAACATGCCGAGGAGGGCCGCTCCGCTGCTGAAGTCATCATGACCATCCTTCACGCCGGCGGTAAATTTGACGACAACTCTTACAAAGTATCTGGCGGTCTGCACGGCGTTGGCATTTCTGTCGTCAATGCCCTGTCCGAGAGCCTGATGCTGACGATCTTCCGGGACGGCAAAATACACGAGCAGCTTTATCATCTGGGCGAGCCGCAAAGCGCTTTGAAGATCACTGGAGACAGTGAGAAGACAGGTACGGTAATACGCTTCAAACCCAGCGCCGAAACATTCACAAATATTGAATTTCACTACGACATCCTGGCTAAGCGCTTGAGAGAACTATCATTTTTAAACTCAGGCGTGCGTATCCACCTGGTGGACGAGCGCAGCAGCAAAGAAGATGTGTTCGAATTTCAAGGAGGTATTTGCGCGTTCGTCGGGCACCTGAACAAGAACAAGACACCCATTCACTCTAACGTGCTGCATTTTATTGGCGAAGTAAATTCCATGGTTATTGAGGCCGCCATGCAATGGAATGACGGCTACCAGGAAAACATGTTTTGTTTCACCAACAATATCCCGCAAAAAGATGGCGGCACTCACCTGGCAGGTTTTCGCAGCGCACTGACGCGAACGCTTAACGGGTACATTGAAAAACAAACCGGGGGTAAAAAAGAAAAAGTCGGCACAACCGGTGAAGATGCCAGAGAAGGTCTGACGGCAGTTCTTTCAATCAAACTTCCCGATCCGAAGTTTTCTTCACAAACCAAAGACAAGCTTGTTTCGTCCGAGGTGAAAGGCGTTGTTGAATCCGTGTTGACGGAACAACTTGAAGACTTTCTGATGGAAAATCCTCAGGAAGCAAAAATAATCGTTGCAAAGTTAATCGATGCGGCCCGAGCGCGTGAAGCGGCGCGAAAAGCGCGTGAGATGACTCGCCGCAAGGGCGCGCTGGATATCGCGGGTCTGCCCGGGAAGCTTGCGGACTGTCAGGAAAAAGATCCTGCACTTTCAGAAATTTTCCTGGTCGAGGGCGATTCCGCAGGCGGTTCCGCCAAGCAGGGACGTGATCGTCGTACACAGGCTATTTTGCCGTTGAAAGGTAAAATACTAAATGTTGAAAAAGCCCGCTTTGACAAGATGCTTGCATCGGTCGAAGTCGGTACGTTGATTACGGCACTGGGTTGCGGCATCGGTCGTGATGATTTCGACCCTGACAAGTTGCGTTATCACCGAATTATTATCATGACCGACGCGGACGTAGACGGTTCGCATATTCGGACATTGCTGCTGACTTTTTTCTACAGACAGATGCCCGAATTGATCGAACGTGGTCATATCTACATCGCACAGCCGCCACTATATAAAGTGAAGCGCGGCAAGCAGGAACACTATGTGAAGGATGACGCCGAGCTGAACGCTTACCTGCTGACTGTAGCGCTCGAAAAAGCCGCTTTGCACGTCAATGCAGATGCACCCGCGGTTACCGGACAGGCGCTGGCAGCCCTCGCCGAGAAATATATCAGTGTAAAAAGTATTCTTGATCGCATCGGGAAAATTTATGATCGCCTGTTGCTCGAACAACTGATCGCATTGCCGGCGGTCACCGATGAGATGATCGAAAACAGGGGTGACCTGGAAAAATGGGTGAGCGAACTGGAACAAAAACTAAAGACATCGCCGGATGGCGAATCGCAAAACTACCATGTAGAAATAGCTGAAAAGGACGACGGACATCTGGCTCTTGCTATTCATAAGACCCGGCACGGCCTTGATGAAATGAATGAGCTGTCCATACATTTTTTCAAGTCTCCGGAATATCTTTGTATTGCAGATCTTGGCAAAGACCTGTGGGAATTGATTGGCGATGGCGCTTACGTCGTTCGCGGCGAACAGCGAATCGATATAGAAACATTCAAGGAAGCCATAGAATGGCTGATGGCAGAGGCTCGCAAAGGCCAGATGATTCAGCGCTACAAAGGTCTGGGCGAGATGAACCCCGATCAGCTTTGGGACACGACGATTAATCCGGAAACGCGCAGGTTAATGCAGGTACACATTGAGGATGCTGTTGCTGCAGACGAGATTTTCACGACACTGATGGGTGACCAGGTCGAGCCGCGCCGCGAATTTATCGAAAGAAACGCATTGGCTGTTGCAAATCTTGATGTTTGATCATTTGCAAAGAACTGATCTGACTAACAGGGTCAGATTTGATTGCGTTTGAGTGGCTGTTTTGGCGTGGAGCAGCCGCCCTCGTCGATCGCCTGTTAGTGGTTTAAGTCAGAAAGATGCCCTTCTATAAAATATATTTTATCGCGCTAAGTGCTTTCGCTATTCCAACGTACGCATTAGTGGAGTATTTAGACTTCGAAAGTATTGGCATAGGGAGTCCGTTGATGACCGCCATTATAGTTTCGATATTTCCGGCGTTGCTGGTTAGCATATGGTGGTGGCATCGACAGGGCGACGAGTAGGCGAATACACATGCGCTGAAATCTGATCTGATACTGTCTGAACGATCAAGTTCGGGTTATTACAGTCATCCTGTGCAGGTCAGCTTCTCAATCAACTTGTAACTCAACCAGCTTTTTTTCGATCCAGTCCTGGATTTCCGCATTGACCTCGCGCAGTTCTCGACCTTGCGGATCGATTGGCGGCCCAATACAAAAGCGCACTGTGCCCGGACGCTTTTTCCAGCTACGGCGTGGCCAGTAGTAGCCGGCATTGTGTGCTACGGGAATCAGCAGACGTTTGGATTTTTCAGCAAGAAGGGCACCGCTTATGCCATAACGCCGTGTTTGACCCATCGGCATGCGCGTGCCTTCGGGAAAAATCATGATCCACAGGCCATCGTTTAACAGGGTGGTACCTTGTTTCACGACCTGCTCTACAGCAGATCGACCGGCGTTACGATTAATCGCGATGGTTGTCACGCAGGCAAGCGCCCAGCCAAAAAAAGGTGCCCACATCAGTTCACGTTTCAAGACCCAGGATTGCCTCGGAAACAACAGGAACTGTATGAAGGTTTCATACGCTGACGAATGTTTTATCATCACGACGCCACACTCATCCGGGATATTTTCCTGTCCTTCGATGCGATAATCGAGACCGCAAAGCACTTTACAAAGCCAGACTGTAAATCTGACCCAGCCGACTATGACCGCGTAAGCGATCTTTTCACCAAAGATGCGCGAAGCAACAATCAATAACGCGTACGGTGGCACACTCAAAAACATAATGACCGTGAACAATACGGAGCGCAGTACGGCCATGGCGTTACCCTTCACCTATCAAGGCGCCCACAGCGGCGGCGAGATCATCGTATATTTCGGGCGCATCAGGACCTTTAAGGTTCGCAGCCGTTGTAGATCCATTGCCGGTACGCACCAGAATCGGTCTGGCTCCGACCGCTGCCGCAGCATCCAGATCACGCTGCGAATCGCCAATGACAGGCCGGCCTTTGAGTGAGCAGCCGAAGGCCTGTTCGATTTGAAGCAATAAACCCGGTTTGGGTTTTCTGCAGTCACAGTGATCTCCGGGACGATGCGGGCAGAAAAATATTCCCGACAGTTCGCCACCTGCTGCAATGACGCTGGATTTCATTTTCTCGTGAATCTCGTCCAGACATTTGGCATTGAAAAGTCTGCGACCCAGTCCGGATTGATTGGTCGCCACAACCACCTGATAACCATGCCGGCACAGTGTAGCGATTGCTTCCAGGCTGCCGGGCAGCGGCAACCATTCGCCTGCTGATTTGATGTAATGATCGGAATCGTGATTGATCACGCCATCACGATCCAGAACGATCAGGCGCTTGTCGATGCTAGCCACTCGATGATCGTCCGTCAGGCTTTGGGGATGCAGGACAGATCGGCAACATCAAGAAACAACCGGCGTAATTCGGTCAGTTGTGCCACTCGATTACGGCGCCGTGCAACATCGTCAGTCATGACCATCACGCCATCAAAAAATGCATCGACAGGTTCGCGCAGGCCTGACAGATGTTTAAGAACATTCGTGTAATCGCGCTGTTCCAGGCCTTTTGCATGCGCCGGCGTAATTTCCGCGACGGCTTGTTGCAGGCGTTTTTCTTCATCGGTTTCAAAAAGACCTGAATCCACCACGCTGTCTGCGGGGATTTCTGCGGAACGGAGAATATTGGCGATGCGCTTATTGGCAGACGCAAGACTTTCAGCTGCTTCCAGCCCCATAAAGTTTTTCACGGCGACGAGTCGTTCGTGAAAATCCAGCGGTGACTCTGGTTGACGCACGCGAACGGATTCGAACATTTCCGGCGTCACATCCCCGGCCGCAAATCCGGGTGCTTGTCCGTCAAGGTAATAAGTGCGCAGGCGGTCTATAAAAAATTCGTAAAGTTCTCCGAGTAATTCGTCCGGCTTTGTGACTTTAGCCGGCTGGGCAGCGATGGCAAGACGCAGAATCCGGGAGAGATTCATATCAATGCGTTGCTCGATCAGGATACGCAAAATACCCAGTGTCGCTCGCCGCGAGCCGAAAGGATCTTTGTTGCCGCTGGGTCGTTGACCTAAAGCAAAGACACCGGCCACAGAGTCAAGACGGTCGGCAAGCGCCAGGGCACACGATTCCGGAGCTTTCGGCAAGCGGTCCCCGGCGTAACGCGGCAGATACTGGTCCCTGATGGCACATGCAACGGCGTCACTTTCGCCATCATTGAGCGCATAGTAATAGCCCATGCGGCCCTGCAGTTCCGGAAACTCGCCGACCATGCCGGTGAGCAAATCTGTTTTGGCCAGGTCGGCCGCGCGCCTGGCTTCAGGCGCCTGCGCGCCGAGAAGATCGCATAATTCGACCGCCAGATTTGCAACCCGTTCCGATTTGTCATGCAGGCTTCCAAGGCCGCGCTGAAAGACGACGTCTTTCAATAATGTGCGGCGTGAATCCAGAGAGACGCTACAATCCTGATCCCAGAAAAAAAGCGGCATCGGACAGGCGCGGACGCACAACACGTTCATTGCCCATCCGGACTTGCTCGATGTCGCGGCTGTCCAGATTGCTCATGGCGATAAAATCAGGCATCAGGCTGCCGGATTCGGAGCGGACCGGAAAATAACGCTGGTGATCCTGCAGTGTTGCGATCAGCACTTCCTCGGGAAGACGCAGAAACTCTGCATCAAAATGACCTGATATCGGGACCGGCCATTCGACCAGCGCTGTTACCTCGTCGAGTATCTTCGGGTCGATAATGGCCTTCCCGCCGAGCGTTGTCGCGGCATCTTCGACGAAGTTCCGGATTCGCGCTCGGCGCTCCTCAAAGCCGGCGATCACATGTCCTTGTTTTTCCAGCTTCTTTGAATATTCTGCCGGCGCAGAAATTTTGATGGGCTCAGGCGCGTGAAAGCGGTGACCGCGCGTCAGATTGCCGCTGGGCAACCCGAAAAGATTTGCCTCGACGACCGACTTCCCCAGCAACATGACAACCCAGTGCACAGGGCGCACAAATTCGGCGTCGTTGCTTCCCCAGCGCATGCGTTTGGGAATCGGCAGCGCTGCCAATGCGGTTTCGACAATTCCCGGCAGCAATTTCGCCGCATCCTGTCCCGGTTTTTCGGCACGGTATACCAGCCATTCGCCCTTTGTTCGATTTCAAACGCTGTAACTTGCTGACATCAATACCGCAGCCTTCAGCAAAAGCCAGCGCAGCGCGCGTGGGTTCGCCGTCATTACCGTAGGCGACACTAACCGGCGGCCCGCGTTTTTCAATTTTTTGAGTTGATTGCGATAACGTCAGATCCTGAATCAGTACCGCCAGCCGCCGGGGCGTTGCAAAAGAAGTCACCGTGCCGATTGCCAATCCGGCATCAGCCAGCCCTTTACTGACGCCGTCTGCGAAAGCGTGCTCCAATTGCTGCAGGGCCTTGGGCGGCAACTCCTCGGTCCCGATCTCTACCAGGAAATCTGCATTACTGGACATTACTTCGCCTGAATATCGATTTGGTTACGCGGCATTTCGCGGCTTCTTTAGCAGGGGAAATCCCTGAGCCTCACGGCTTTCATAGTAAGCCTGCGCTACCAGGCGGGCCAACTCACGAACGCGGAGAATATAGCGTTGTCGCTCGGTGACCGAGATCGCATGACGGGCATCAAGCAAATTAAAGGAGTGAGAGGCGTCGAGCACTTGTTCATAAGCCGGTAACGTCAATCCTTGTTCAATCAGTGATTTGCAACTTCGCTCCGCATCATCGAACCGCTGGAACAGAACATTAGTATCGGCGGCTTCAAAGTTATAGCGCGACATCTCTACTTCATTCTGGTAAAAAATATCGCCATACGTGATGCGGCCAAAAGGACCGTCAGCCCAGACAAGATCGAATACGCTATCTACGCCTTGCAGGTACATCGCGATGCGTTCCAGCCCGTAGGTGATTTCACCCGTCACGGGGCGGCAGTCCAGACCGCCGACCTGCTGGAAATAGGTGAATTGAGTAATTTCCATACCATTGAGCCACACCTCCCAGCCGAGCCCCCAGGCGCCCAGAGTCGGTGATTCCCAGTTGTCCTCGACAAAGCGGACATCGTGGGTAAGCGTATCGAGTCCTAAATATCGCAAAGAGTCGAGATATAAATCCTGAATATTGTCGGGCGAGGGTTTGATAACGACCTGAAACTGGTAGTAATGCTGCAGGCGAAACGGGTTTTCACCGTAACGGCCGTCCGTAGGGCGCCTGCTTGGCTGAACATAGGCGGCGCTCCAGTGTTCCGGACCGATGGCGCGCAGGAAAGTCGCCGCATGGAAGGTACCGGCTCCCATGGGCATGTCGCAGGGCTGCAGAATCACGCAGCCCTGGCCGGCCCAATAGGTCTGCAGCGCAAAAATTAAATCCTGAAATGTTGCCGGCTTGGTGTTTTTGGTCACGGAAATTACCCGAAAAACTGGCGCGCAAGTATACGTTCTTTAATATGGCACGACACCGGGCTCTTAGCGCATTTTATTTCCGGCCCGGCGCGGGGCGCACTAAAAATGTGCACATTTTGGCCTGATTGCCCTACAATAGCGCATTCGCATTGCCCGGCTTTCATAATAATAATTATAAATCAACGGCTTATAAAAATACCAAGCATGGCATGGTTCATGCATTTACAGGGCGATACAACGCCAGACAGAACACTCAAACAGATTAACCTGGCGCGATTAATTCCGGGTCGGTCCATAAGCCGGAGCGCCCCAATGCTTGACTATCAAAACAGAAATACCTGGAGGGAATGTAATGACATCCGCTGACGCACTCAGCCTGATAAAAGAAAAAGAAGCCAAATTTGTTGATTTGCGCTTCACGGACACCAAGGGAAAGGAACAGCATGTGACCGTTCCGGCCAGTCTCGTCGACGATGGCGCTTTTGAAGACGGCAAAATGTTTGATGGATCCTCCATCGCCGGCTGGAAGGGCATTAATGAGTCCGACATGATTCTGATGCCTGATCCCGATTCGGCTGTTCTGGATGTATTCACCGAAGATGCCACCGTGAACATCCGTTGTGATGTTTTTGAGCCGGCCACAATGCAGGGCTATGATCGTTGTCCGCGCATGACTGCGCATCGTGCAGAGGAATACCTCAAGTCTACGGGCATTGCTGACGAAGCATATTTCGGACCGGAAAACGAGTTCTTCATTTTCGATGATGTGCGTTACAACACTGATATGCACACCACTTTTTACCATGTGGATTCGTCTGAAGGTTCCTGGAATGGGGCCAATACGTCCGAAGACGGCAACACGGGTCACCGTCCGGGCGTAAAGGGCGGATACTTCCCGGTTCCGCCGGTTGATTCGACGCATGATATCCGTTCAGCGATGTGCCTGGCGCTTGAAGACATGGGCCTTACGGTTGAAGTGCATCACCATGAGGTGGCGACAGCAGGCCAGGGTGAAATTGGCGTTCAGTTTGCCTCGCTGGTGAAAAAAGCGGATGAAGTTCAGATACTGAAATACATCGTACAGAATGTGGCCCATGCTTACGGCAAAACCGCGACGTTTATGCCCAAGCCACTGGTTGGTGACAACGGTAACGGCATGCATGTTCATCAGTCTCTCGCCAAAGGCGGCACCAATATTTTTACCGGTGATGCCTATGGCGGCATGTCCGAAACCGCCCTGTACTATATCGGCGGTATTCTGAAGCATGCTAAAGCATTGAACGCGTTTACCAATGCCAGTACCAACAGCTACAAGCGATTGGTCCCCGGCTTTGAAGCGCCGACTTTATTGGCGTACTCGGCAAAAAACCGGTCCGCGTCCATACGTATTCCATTTATTCCGAACCCGAAGGGCCGACGCATTGAAATACGTTTCCCGGACAGCACTGCCAATCCGTATCTCGCCTTTTCAGCGATGTTGATGGCCGGCATTGACGGTATTCAGAACAAGATTCATCCGGGTGAACCGATGGATAAGGATCTTTATGATCTGCCGCCGGAAGAAGAAGCGCAGTTGCAGACAGTGGCTTTCTCACTTGATGAGGCTGTTGCTGCTCTTGATAAAGACCGTGAGTTCCTGCTTGCTGGTGATGTGTTCAGCAGTGATCTTATTGATGCCTACATTGCGCTTAAACAGGAAGAAATTACCCGGCTGCGCATGAGCACGCATCCGGTTGAATTCGAGTTGTATTACAGCCTGTAGAGGTAACATAAATCGACTAACTGCGGCGGAACCGCAAGGTTTCGCCGCAGACTGGCCCAAGGCGGCTCAGCGCGATATGCTTGATGCATGCGTGCGTTATTACTGATTGCCGGATTGATGATTGGACTGGCTGCCGACGCCGAAGTTTTTCGGTGGGTAGATGAAAACGGCCAGGTTAATTATTCAGACCGCCCTCACGAAGGGGCAGAAGAAATCGAGCTTGTGGAGGCGCAGACGTTTTCTGCACCGGCAATAAGCCGCCGACCGCCGGCCTCTTCCGGGTCTGAGTCGGAATCCGAGCCGTCTTTCCGCTATGAGTTGCTTGAAATTACCCATCCGGCTCAGGAGGAAGTGCTTTGGAACATCGCGGGTCAACTCGACGTGTCCGCACAACTGGTACCAAGACTTCAGCGCGGGCACAGTCTGCGCTGGATTCTGGACGGGCAGATCGTAAAGGATCTGAGTCAGAGCAGCACGCGAGTCCGATTGTCGGAGGTTTACCGCGGCAGCCACAATCTGAGCGTGGAAGTGGTGGATCGCAGCGGCACGAGCGCGATTCGGAGCCAGCCGGTGAGTTTCTCTGTGCAGCAAACGTCGATACAAAATCCGAACAACCCCAACGTACCCCGACCGACACCTTTGCCGCGGCCCCGGCCCCGCTAAACGCGACCGCCACTCCCAACGCGCTGTCCATTCTTGACAGCCTGTCTACTGCAACCCTGATTATCACACGCGACGGCAGCATTATTTTTATGAATGCCGGCGCCGAACAACTGTTCGGCCTGAGCCGCAACCAGGCTGCGAACCGGACGCTGTACAGTTTACTGCCAGGGCTGGATAAACTTCGCTCGCTGACCGAAAGAGCCGATCGTGAAGGACAGACTTTCGGTCAGCCCCTGACATTTTCGGTTCCGCACCAGGAGCGCATGAATATTCAGGTTGCCTGTCGCATATCTCCATTCAGGCGTGAAGCGGAAGGCCAGCTAATCGTTGAGCTGTTTGATGCAACCCAGTGGCGACAGATCGATCGCGAAAAAGCGTTAATCAGCCAGCATGGAGTCAGCCGGCGGATTATTCGTCAGCTTGCCCATGAAATTCGCAATCCACTCGGAGGCTTAAGAGGCGCTGCCCAGTTGCTCGAACGTGAGCTGACCGATCCCGGGCAGCGGGAGTACACGCAGGTCATTATCGGCGAAGCTGACCGGCTTGTTGCGCTGACCGATGCGCTTCTTGGCCCGACCCGCAAGCCGGAGAAAATGCCGGCGAATGTGCACGAAATTTTTGAACGTGTGGTGTTGCTGATGGAAAGTGAAGTTCCGTCATCAGTCAGCGTGTTTCGTGACTACGATCCGAGTTTGCCCGCCGTAACCGTGGACAAGGATCAGATTATTCAGGCGCTTCTGAACCTGGGCCGCAACGCCGTGCAGGCGATCGGTAATGAAGGCCATATCATTGTTCGTACCCGGGCGCTGACAAACTTTGTCATTGGTTCGGTCCGGCACAAACTCGTGGCGAGTCTTGAAATAGAGGATAACGGCCCCGGTATTCCTGCCGAACTGGCGGATTCCATTTTCTATCCGCTGGTGACCAGCCGCGAATCGGGCACGGGACTCGGGTTGCCGCTGGCACAGGATCTTGTCAGCCGAAACGGCGGACTCATCGAATATGAGTCGTCCCCCGGCAGGACGGTATTCATCGTCCGCCTGCCACTGGAGAGCTCCGCGACATGACAGATCGGAAACCGACCGTCTGGCTGGTGGATGATGATGCTTCTGTGCGATGGGTGCTGGAAAAAGCCCTGCAAGCTGAAGGCATCATTACACGCAGCTTTGAAAGCGCTGATGAGCTGCTCACCACGCTTGAAGGCGACTTGCCCGATGTGCTGATTACGGACATTCGCATGCCGGGCACGGATGGCCTGGAAATGATGTCGCGTCTGGAATCTGCCGGTCATGACTTTCCGATCATAGTCATGACCGCACATGCCGATCTCGACAGTGCGGTGGCGTCCTATGAAGGCGGCGCGTTTGAGTATCTGCCCAAGCCATTCGATGTCGATGAAGCTGTCGCACTTGTCTGGCGTGCTGCTCGTATTGCGCAAACAACGGTTGGTGAAGCATCGGTCGAATCCCTGTCACTGTTCCAGTCGATGATTGGTCAGGCGCCGGTCATGCAGGAAGTTTTTCGCAGCATCGGCCGTTTGTCGCGATCAAGCATGAATGTTCTTATTACCGGTGAATCAGGCACGGGCAAAGAACTTGTCGCTCGCGCCCTGCATGAACACAGTCCAAGAGCTCACAAGCCCTTCATCGCCCTGAATACGACGGCGATCGCATCTGAACTGCTTGAATCAGAATTGTTCGGTCATGAACGAGGGGCGTTTACGGGCGCCGACAGCCGGCGCATCGGCCGGTTCGAGCAGGCAGACGGCGGTACATTGTTTCTGGATGAGATCGGGGACATGTCACCAGCGCTGCAAACCCGCTTGCTTCGCGTGCTCGCGGAAGGCGAGTTTTATCGCGTTGGCGGTTCCGCGCCGATGCATGTCGATGTGCGCGTGATTGCGGCCACTAACCAGGATCTGAACAAAGCTGTCAAAGACGGACGATTCCGCGAAGATCTTTTTCATCGTCTGAACGTAATCCATATTCATACGCCGCCATTGTGCCAGCGCAGAGAGGATATCCCTGTGTTGCTGCGGAATTATCTCAAGGAAGCAGCGCGTGAACTGGGTCGCGAACCGAAATCGCTGACGCCGGGTGCGTTGCAATTACTGCAAACCTTCGACTGGCCCGGCAATGTTCGCCAGCTCGTCAATGCATGTCGTCGCTTGACGGTTACCGCACCCGGCAATGAAATTCAGTCCGATGACATTCCCGGGGACCTCGGTGGCCGCCCGGAAAATCGTAGCACTGCCGCGGACTGGTCGGTTGATCTGGCGCGCTGGGCTGAGCGGCAACTCGATAATGACGCTAATGCACCGTTGCTTGAAACTGCATTACCCGAGTTTGAACGAGCCCTGATTACAACAGCGATGGCCAAGGCCACGGCCACCGGCAGGAAGCCGCACGTCTTTTAGGCTGGGGGCGAAATACGCTGACGCGGAAAATCCGTGAATTGCGGATCGCCACGTAAAAGTTTTAACTGGTTGTCGTTTCATCCTGCAGGTTCAAAGTGCCGATCAGATGCCTGACGTTTTCAATATTATGGCGCTGCAGGTAAGCGGCGATTCCCTGATTTATTTTCTTACAGGCTAACGGATCATAGAACAGAGCCGTACCCACGCCCACCGTAGCGGCACCTGCGATGATGAATTCCAGTGCGTCCCCGGCGGAGCAGATTCCGCCCTGACCGATGATCGGCACGTTGTGGGGCGCAGCGACTTCGTAGACCTGTTTTACTTTCAGCAGCGCAATCGGTTTGATCGCCGGACCGGACAGACCGGCTTGTATGTTGCCGATAACCGGCCGGCGCGTTTTTGTATCGATGGCCATGCCCATGACTGTATTAATGACGGCCAGACCGTCAGTCCCCGCTTCGATACAGCGTCTCGCATTTTCCTGAATGTCAGTCTGGTTCGGTGACAGTTTTGTAATGATGGGTTTGCTGGTCGCCGCCCGGCAGGCTGCTACAACGGTGGCCGAGGATTCAGGATAGTTGCCGAATGACACGCCGCCTTCTTTGATATTCGGGCAGGAAATATTAATTTCGATTGCATCGATCGGGGAGTCATCGAATCGTCGACAGACTTCTGCATAGTCTTCAACAGTTGACCCGCAAACGTTAGCGATGAAACGCGTTTCGGTGAAATCCAGCTGCGGCAGAATTCATTGATGACGATGTCCGCTCCGGGATTCTGCAGGCCTATTGCATTCAGCATCCCCATAGGGGTTTCGCAGACGCGGTGCGGTTTATTGCCCAGGCGGGGTTCGCGGGTTGTACCTTTAAGCACAACAGCACCTGTATCGTGATTCGAGAAGCCCTTGATTCGGGTGTATTCTTCGCCGAACCCGACGCAACCCGAGAGCAGTATAATCGGCGAAGCCATCTGCAACCCGCAGAATTCCACGGAAAGCAGGTTGTCATAGTCGTTTTCTGAATTTACCGACACTTATAAATTGACTCGATTGTTTGATCTAATTATCCGCAACGATGTTCCAGCTGATACTTTACCAACCAGAAATACCGCCGAATACCGGAAATATCATACGCCTTTGTGCAAATACCGGGACGACGCTGAACCTCATCGGGCCGTTGGGTTTTGAATTAGACGACAAAAAACTTCGTCGGGCGGGCCTTGATTACCGTGAGTGGGCCGATGTTCTGGAACATACTTCGCTTGAGGCGTGCATCGCTGCATTACCTGATGCGCGCATTGTCGGTTTTTCTACCCGCGGCGAAAAGCTGTACAGTGATTTTGCCTATCGTCCCGGAGATGCGTTTCTCTTCGGGCCTGAAACACGAGGCCTGCCCGCCGGGGTTCTGGACCTGCTGACCCCGTCTCGCGTGCTGCGAATCCCGATGCAGCCGGCAAGCAGAAGCCTTAATCTGTCCAATTCGGCCGCCATTGTGGTTTATGAGGCGTGGCGTCAGCAGGGATTTTCCGGCGGCAATTAACCTGATCAGCCTGATTAGCCGAGAGGAAAATCATTTTCAGGCTTCAGGGCGCGGCCCATAAGCTCTTTCACCGCATCCTCAGGCGTCAGTCCCTCGTAAAGAATTCGGTAGACAAGCTCACAGATTGGCATCTCAATGCCCTCTTGCTGTCTGACCTCATGCACGGCTTTGGCGGCGTAGATGCCTTCGACGACCTGGCCTATTTCACGGGCAACTTCATCAGCACTGCGTCCGCTGGCCAGGGCAAGTCCCATACGACGGTTTCGGGACTGGTTGTCAGTGCAGGTCAGTACAAGATCGCCCATGCCGGCCAGTCCCATGAATGTCCGGGCCTGGCCGCCAAGCGCTACGCCCAGGCGGGACATTTCCACGAGCCCGCGATTGATCAGCGCTATTCTTGTGTTAGCGCCGTAGCCCAGTCCGTCTGAAATTCCTGCTGCAATGGCAAGAACGTTTTTGACAGCACCGCCTACTTCAACGCCAACCAGATCATCCGAAGTGTAAGCGCGAAATTTTTCATCTGAAATGCGTGCTGCCAGATCATCGGCAAATTCTCCATCGGTGGCAGCGACGGTCATCGCTGTCGGCAGACCGGCGCCTACTTCTCTGGCGAAGGTCGGTCCGGACAAAACCGCCAGAGGCGGCGCATCACCCAGAACTTCCCGGGCGACCTGATGCGGCAACTTGCCGGTTTGCTGCTCGAATCCCTTTGTCGCCCAGGCCACGCGCGCCGTATCGCGTAATTTCGGCTGTATTGACGTTAACACATGCCGGAGTGCATGACTGGGCGCACAAACCAGCAGGTCGTCGTGCGAGGCGACCGCCTGATTCAGCGATGCTTCGATAATCAGGCTGTCGGGAAACGGAATGTCCGGCAGATATTTCTGGTTTTGTCGCTCACTGGCCAGCCGCTCGGGTTCATCTTCGGCTCTGCCCCAAAGCACGGTTCGTTTACCGGCTCGTGAAAGCTGGATTGCCAGGGCAGTGCCCCAGGAGCCGGCCCCTATCACGACGATCGGCTTTTGTCCGGTCTGGCTCATGTGACTTAGTTTAAGTCCGGCTAAGCGTCAGCGGTGTTTTTCGCGGCATGATCATAAATAGCATTGAAATTAATCGGCTGAAGAAAAAAGGCAGGAAACCCGGCTTTGATCACCATCGATGAAATGGCCTCGCGCGCATAGGGAAATAACGTAGCCGGGCAGTCGGCCCCAATATGCGGCGCTCTTGGTCCGGCGTAAAGCCGTTTAACCCGAAAATTCCGGCCTGATCAATTTCGGCAAGGAATACAGTTTTTTCGCCCGCTTTTGCGTGAACGTTGATGTGAAGGATGACTTCATGTTTACCGTTAGTCAGCGATTTGCGCGAAGTTTTAAGATTCAGCTGAATCTCCGGATCAGTTTCAGGCGAAATGATGACATTCGGCGCATTAGGCGCCTCGAATGAAAAATCCTTGATAAATATGTGCGCCAGGCTAACTGTCCCCGCAGTATCACCGGCTCCGTTATGTTCGTTCTCTTTGTTTTCGATTTCGCTCATGAAGAAGTCCTGTGGACTATTTGCACGCTGTCGGTCTGACCGCTCATTTTTTTGCAACCAGCGGCATATTGTCCTGTTGCCACGCAGATAACCCGCCTTTCAGGCTGAATGCACTTTCGTAGCCGGCACTTCGCCAGGCTGCCACCGCCTGACCGCTTTTTATGCCATTGTCACAAACGAGCACGACAGTTTTAGCCTGTTTTATTTTCCGGGCCTTTTCCTGCGACAGGTCTGCTTCAGGAATGTTGATAGCCTCGACAATATGCGCGGTTTCAAAAAGCGATGGTTCACGGATGTCGACAACACGGGCGCCCTTGTTCATCAGTCCGACCAGCTGTGGGGGTGACACGGCCATCAGACCCTGGCTTTTCTGGCGGAGCTCGTAAAAAAGAACCGCCAGCGCCATAGCGATGGTGCCTGCGACCAGCAACGCATTATTGCCGGCAAATTCAATCAGTCTTCCCATGGGATTTATTCAGCTCATGATAATGGCCGCGGATTATAACCTCCCGGATGGCTTGAGCGGCCCGATATCGTCAAGCTTTCCTCAATGCCCTAAACTCGCCAGCCCATGAAGAGGCGTTTGCGTGAATGGCGATTGGTGATCGGGGCTGTAACCGGGGCGCTGATAGCTGTGGGGGCTATGCCTTTGGCGATGGCTCAGCAGGATGTCGGTGAAGCAGAGCACAATCTGGTCGAAGTTCGTCAGCGCATAAAGGCGCTTGAGAAGGATATAAAGCAGCGGACCGCTCAGCGCGATCATGAGCAGCAGGCCCTTCGGGCGGCGGAGACCGCCGAGGGTGAATTAAGACGGAAAATCAGCGGTCTGGAGCGGGACAAAAACGGGGTAAGACAGCGGCTGGCCGAACTTGAGGCCCGCGCCGTGGCTCAGCGCAAGGAACTCGCGACGCAGCTCGACACGCTCAAACAGCAGCTTCGGCTGGCCTATGTCACGGGCGAAGAACAATGGCTGCGGCTGGTTTTCAGCCAGCAGGACCCGTCTGGCGTCGGCCGCCAGACGGTGTATCACAGTTACCTCGCCCGTCAGCGCAATGAAAATGTCGCCGCTGTTCGGGCAGAACTGAGCGAGCTGGAAAAGATCACCACGGAGTTGGCAGAAGAAGAGAGTCGGCTGACAAACCTGGAGCAGCAGGAACGAGAACGGCAGCCTCTCCTTGCAGCTTCTTGACATCGCCGGCGCGAGATTCGATTTCATCATCGAGCCGGGCCAGTGCAACCGAGCGCTCCTTTCGTGCCCCGGCAAGCTCGGCAAGCCGTTCTCGTTCCTGCTGCTCCAGGTTTGTCAGCCGACTC
>PVMK01128559.1_pt1 | contig 24570 bp, 27 predicted proteins | sample 1853481 | NCBI WGS metagenome assembly PVMK01 (sample SAMN08533507, study PRJNA380276) | Marine sediment metagenome, whole genome shotgun sequencing project.
CCGGCAGCATTGAAAATATCATCAACGATCAAAAAACAATCGAGCAGGAACTGCGTAATTGTTTTTTGATCGTTGATGATATTTTCAATGCTGCCGGAAGCATCAATTATATGAATAATAAGCTTGGTACGTTCAATATGTCTTAAAAACTTATGTCCCAGACCGGCGCCCTGATGGGCTCCTTCAATTAATCCAGGGATGTCGGCTATAATGCAGGGGCGATGCTCCGCGGTCTGCAAAACACCCAAATGCGGTTCAAGTGTGGTGAAGGGATATGGTGCTATTTTAGGTTGGGCGGCAGACAGACTGGCAAGCAGGGTTGATTTGCCGGCATTGGGCAGACCAACGAGGCCGACATCAGCCAATAGTTTTAATTCAACCAAGAGCCAACGTTCTTCACCTGACGTACCATTATCTGCTCGGCGGGGCGCCCTGTTGCTGCCGGTGGCAAAGTGACAGTTGCCGCGGCCGCCACGGCCGCCTGTTGCCACGGTAATCCGTTGGCCATCTTCTACCAGATCGGCAATAACCTCTTTACTCTCAGCATCCCGGAGTATGGATCCGGCAGGAACCAGGATTATTTTATCCTTGCCGTTGCGGCCATGCTTTTTTTTACCCAGACCATTCGAACCCTTTTCAGTGATAAAATGCGACCGGTAACGAAAGTCGATAAGAGATGCTAACCGTTTCGAAGCTTCAATAATGACATTGCCGCCGTTTCCCCCGTCGCCACCGTCCGGCCCACCCTTGGGAACAAACTTCTCCCGCCGAAAACTGGAGCAGCCGTTTCCACCATCACCTGCCTTGACGAAAAACTTGGCCTCATCAATAAAAGCCATTGTAGAATAGTATGTTTAGATTGATAGATGTCAGCCATCTTAAAAAAATGGCCTGACCGGAAATGTAAAATGATAAAAACCGGCTCACATTGATTTGTGGGCCGGTTTTTATTAGTCAACTGGTGGAAATGAAGGGTTATGCTTCAACAGGATAAATACTTACCCGTTTGCGTTTACGTCCGAAATCCTCATACGTAACAACCCCGTCAATTTTGGCATACAGTGTATAATCGCGGCCAAGTCCAACATTGGTGCCTGGATGTATTTTGGTGCCCAATTGACGAACCAGAATGTTTCCGGCCTTGACAACCTGGCCGCCGTACCTCTTGACGCCGCGTCTCTGGCCTTTGCTGTCCCTTCCATTCCTTGAACTACCGCCTGCTTTCTTATGTGCCATGATAATGCCTCGTTAAAAAAAATATATAATAATCAGGATTAAAGGTTTATATCGCTGACCTCAAGCGCTGTATAAAGTTGCCGGTGACCGCGCTTCACCCGATATCCTTTGCGTCTTTTTTTCCTGAAAACAATAACTTTTTTGGCCTTGCCCTGTTCGATTATCCTGGCACTTACCGAGGCACCTTCCACAGTGGGCTGCCCTATTTTGGTATTGTCGCCGTCAAATACGGCCAGGACATCACTCAATTCTATAGAATCACCAACGTTGCCGTTGATCTTTTCTATTCTCAGCAGGGTACCGGTGGACACCTGGTACTGCTTGCCGCCTGTACGTATAACTGCATAACCGGAGTCCGATGAAAGAGGTTTGCCGGTTTTCTGTTTCTTGGCTGCAGTTTTCGGCTTGGCGCTTTTCTCTTTTTCTGCAGTTTCCTCAGTTGCTGTCTCTTTTTTTTCAGCCTTTGGTTGAGCTTCTGCGGTATCTGCTGCAGCTTTCTCAGCATCCGGCTCGGCTTTTACCGGCTCACCATCTGCGGCAGCCTGTAAAAGTTCAATCAGTTCAGCTTTTCTTGATTTTTTATTAAACTTGACACCCAAGCTGGTCAATTCATCAATCAGCTCTTTAACGGTCATTTTATCATATTCTTTCATTTTTCTTCCCTACAATCCATGTTAGTGCAGCTGAACGCGGACAGACCAGAATCTTCTGCGGGCCAGCCTTACTCTTTATTCTTTATATTAATAATTTCTGTCTAAATGTTAGTGGCAATAAATCCTCAAAAAAGAATCAAGCATATATAATATAAAGGTTTGATTTGTCAAGTTGATTTTCTCAGTAAAAGGCTTAAAAGCATGTCTTGCCAAAACGTTCCTGTTTTTATCATTAACCCTCAGCAAGCCTTTCTGCTTCTTTGACCTTTCTGATCCGGCAGGCCATTTCAAAAGATTTTTCCTTACCATGCTTATTAATAGAAACAGACGTTTTCCCCTGTTTGCCGGAAGATGTTACCCAACTGACCTCATACCTGTTCAATTTTGTGTTGTGACGGACACCTACCACACCTGTCTTGGAGTTACTTATCGTCACTATATGCTTGTCCGTACGCACCTTGCCCAGCTTGGCTTCAGTTTTGTCCCGCCAGGCCAAAGCGGCCAGAAGACTTGAATACCTGCCGCCGCACTTGCGGTCGGAAAAAAACTTGGAGTGGGTCTTGCCTATGTAACGGACTCGTACATACCAGCCGTGGGTACGTTTGATATCCTGATCTATTCTGGCAATATCTTTATGTTTCTCAAGTAGTATTTTTTTATCCTGTTTCATTAATTGCAACTCCTCAACACTTCTTTGCTTGTCTAATCATTGGCCTTTTTTACAGCCGGTGCATTATTGCATGGCTGAATGGTAGCGATCACTCAAAAACATTAATTTTCGGGTAATTTAAAGATTCTAAAAAACGAAAAAACAACCGTTATTTATAGGGATATATAATATTTATAATATTATTGGGCCTGTAACAACTGGTACCAATAATTTAAACCATCAAAAAACGAGGATGAAGTAACATGTTGGTTAGGTAGAAAACACTGTTTTGATGTTCAACATACGATGATGGAAAGAAAAATTTTGGAGCCAATATAAACAGTGTTTTATCTCATTACAACTGAAAAAACATGTTATTTGACAATTTTTTAAAAACGGGACAATGTGCACCATACATTCAGACGTTTGTTTGAGTATAATTTTATCGCCAATCATCGGGAAAAAGAATGTCGGATACAGAAGACAAGTTCAATAATTTTGTCAGGATAGTAGAAAAACTGCGCTCAGAAAAAGGATGTCCCTGGGACAGAGATCAGACCGCCGGTTCTTTGCGGCGTTATTTGTTGGAAGAGACCCAGGAGACTATAGAGGCAATTGACAACAACGATCCACATCATATCAAGGAAGAGTTAGGAGATCTTCTCTATTTGATCGTTCTGTTATCGAAAATCCACCAGGAGAGAAATCTTTTTGATATATCTGAAGTTATAGATGCAATAACAAAAAAAATGGTGCGTCGCCATCCCCATGTTTTCGAAAATAAAACATTCGGTTCAGCCGACGAGTTACGTCAACAGTGGCTTGAAATAAAGAGGAATGAAAAATCGGCCAAGGATAAAACAAAAAAAAATTGACAAATCAACAATCATCCTGTAAATGAACCGATTCGTTTACAATCGTTTTTCACCATAAACCTTCTTGCCCCCACCCAATTTTCGAGGTAAGGGCCGCATCAAGTCCAAAAGGAGGATCAAATGCGCAGATACGAAACCATCTTTATCATCAGGCCAACCATTACTGAAGATGAAATTGCCGGTATTATCGAAAAAACAACCGGAATCATTGAAGGCGATGGCGGATCAATCATCAAAATTGACAAATGGGGCCTGAAAAAACTTGCCTACCTTATAAAAAAGGAGAGCCAGGGGCATTATGTCTATGCCGATTTCGCTGGTATTCCTGCTTCTGTAGCGGAAATCGAACGAATATTCCGAATCGATGATCGAGTTCTCAAATACATGACGGTAAAACTGGCGGATTCCTGTGACCCTGACGCCATAAAGGAACAATTAGCCCAGGCTGAGCAAGCTGCTGCATCTTCTGTTGATAGTGTTGAAGACAGCGATGGGGGTAAAGATAAGGGAGAAGACACCAAACAGGAAGCTACCGCCTCTTCTGTTGATAGTGCTGAAGACAGCGATGAAGATGAAGCTGTGGAAAGGCGACGATGCAAGCAGGAAACTGCGCACCTGAAGCAGAGGAACCGGTAGAGTAACCTCTGCTTCCCTTGTGTGTGTAATTTCGCCACGAATTAACTCTGGAGTATAGATATGCCACCTAAAAAAAGAATTTTCCCCGACAAAAAGTTTGCCGGTTTTGCGCTGACAAGACACTGTCTATTGACTACAAAGAGGTACGTACGTTAAGGAATTTTGTCACTGAAAGAGGCAAGATTATTCCTCGACGCATCTACGGCAACTGTGCAAAGCATCAAAGAAAACTGACCGATGCGATTAAGAAGGCAAGACAGATTGCCTTGATGCCATACGCCGGTACAACGCAATTTTAAAGCACACCAGGGACCACTAAGGTGGCCATACCATACTTTCAGGATAGATTTAGCGGCCGGGAACCGCAATTGTTAGGCCTTATTCTACTCATTGCAGTATTCCTGCTGCCCACTCTCCACCCTGGAAAAATGGGCTGGATTACCAGCCTCGTTCCTCTGCCTGTCTTTTATTACCTCGTACGGCTGGGGAAAAAAGAGGGCTCAATACTGATTAGAAATGCCATTTTAATTTCCGGCGGTGCGGCATTAATAATAGGCTCTCTGCCATTATTGGTTTTCTCGTTAACGCTGGTGCCACTGGGTATCGCATTTTCACTGGCTCTGTTCAACAGGATATCACCAGTCGAAGCGGGTTTAAAAGGTTCTCTGGTACTTGCTGTTGTATGGATTTTATTCTGGACAATGTTCGGTTTTGTTCATGGTACAAACCCATATACCAGCCTGTTAAATGAATTGGACCAGGGACTGTCCAGTGGTTTTGCCCTTTACCAGGAAAACGCGGAATTGGACCCTGAAACACAGGAGAGCATCCAGCATGCAATAGAATTATTGAGGAATTACATTCCGCAGATTCTACCGGCCCTGTTGATCTCCGTGGTACTCAGTACAACCTGGTTAAACCTGGCCCTGGGGAACTGGCTTCTGAAAAATCAGGCTGCCGGCCTGACTCCCTGGCCTGCATATAAAGACTGGAAGCTGCCGGATACACTTGTTTGGGGTATTATCGCAGGCGCTGCTTTATTGATACTGCTGCCTGCCCCTTTGAGTATACTTGGTATGAATATCGTAATAATTTTGGGGACTCTGTTTTTTTTCCAAGGCTTGGCCATTGTATCCAGCTTATTTTTTAAATGGTCTGTACCCCGGCCGATACGTTTACTGATTTATGGATTGATCTTCATCCAAACCTATGGCATCATTTTATTATCACTTGTAGGCATTGCCGATGTATGGGCTGATTTCCGTAAACTGAATCTGCCGGAAGAAGGACATACAGGTTCTGAATAATTGTCGGCAACAATAAAAAATAACAATCGTTTTTTGATTATAACCAGGTTAATTATTTAATTTTGAGGTAGCAAAATGGAACTCATTTTAAAACAAACAGTTGAATCCATCGGTGAAGAGGGAGACATTGTAAAAGTTAAGCCAGGCTATGCGCGAAACTATCTGATTCCCCAGAAATTGGCGGTTATCGCCAACAAGTCCAACCTTGCCAGCCTGGAACAGGGACGGGCAACAATCAATGCCCGCCGCGAAAAACAGAGAGAAGGGGCGGAGGCGTTGTCAAAAAAATTATCCGGTGCCTCTGTGACCATTGCACAGCGCGTTGGTGAGGAGGACAAATTGTTCGGCTCTGTTACATCTTCTGATATTGCCCAGAAACTGGCAGAATTGGATATTGAGGTGGATAAGAAAAATATTCTTTTGCCTGAACCGATCAAGTCCCTCGGAGAGACTGCAGTATCGGTTAAGGTCGGTTATCAGATGACAACTGATATTATGGTCCAGGTTGTACCACTGGAAGAAAAAGAAGAATAATAACCCAAACGGAATTGGCTGAAAAGGCCATGGAAGTTGGCATGACAGCATCAAAGCCCCAAGCACCTGCAGATCCTCATCGGCTGCCGCCGCAAAATCTTGAGGCGGAGCAATGCGTACTGGGATCGGTATTACTACAGCAAGGTGCCCTGGTTAAAGTCCTGGAAATCCTGACTGCAGATAATTTCTACCGCGATGCCCACAAGCAGATCTTCGAGGCCATGGTGGCACTTTTTGAAAAAAATGAGCCCCAGGACATAATCACTGTTACCAATATTTTAAAGGATCGGAACTTATTGGATGGAATAGGCGGTCCTGCATATCTTGCCAACCTTACCGATATTGTCCCGGTAGCCGCAAATATTGTCTACTATGCGAAAATTATCAGGAATAAATCCGTTCTCCGTCGCCTCATCCAGACCTGTACCGAAATAGCCTCACGCTGCTTTGATGAGCAGGATGACATTGACAGTCTTGTTGATGATGCAGAGCAGACTATATTTGAAATCTCCCGTTCCAAAAGCAGCCAGCACTTTCAATCCCTCGCCACAATCATTCCCGAAACATTCAAAAAAGTTGAGAAACTGGCGGAACGCAAAGAGTTGATCACCGGTGTACCTACCGGCTATGACGACCTTGATAAGATAACCTCGGGCCTGCAGCCTTCTGATTTGATCATCCTGGCCGGTCGGCCAAGCATGGGAAAGACCGCCCTGGCCATGAATATTGCCCAAAATGCGGCAATATTCAATAAGGTCCCGGTGGCAGTATTCAGCCTTGAGATGTCAAAAGAGCAACTGGGCATGCGTATGCTCTGCTCGGTAAGCCGGGTCGATTCCCAGGATATCCGTTCCGGTTACATTAAAGATTCCGATTGGCCCAAGCTTGCCAGGGCCACAGGAATACTTTCCGAGGCGCCGATTTACATTGACGATTCACCTGCTCTTGGGGTCCTTGAAATGCGGGCCAAGTCCCGCCGTTTAAAATCTGAACACAATATCGGCCTGGTCGTGGTGGACTATCTGCAACTGATGCGCGGCCGCTCCAACGCTGAACGGCGGGAGCAGGAAATAAGCGAGATATCCAGGTCCCTGAAAGCCATGGCCAAGGAACTTGACCTGCCGGTAGTCGCCCTTTCACAGCTTAACAGGAGCCTGGAATCCAGGCCCAACAAGCGTCCCCAGCTTTCTGACCTGCGAGAGTCCGGCGCCATTGAGCAGGATGCCGACCTGATCTGTTTTCTGTACCGTGATGAGATTTACAACAAGAGCGAGGATAACCCCCGCCGGGGTATTGCGGAAGTAATTGTCGGCAAACAGCGAAACGGCCCCACCGGTACCGTAGATCTGACCTTTATAGATAAGTTCACCACATTTGAAAATTATACTCACCATGATGTTCCTCCATCCTTTGCTGAGTCAAGTTAAAATCCCTGTTACCCATGCCTGAAAACCAAGAACCAAAAGATTCCAACCGCTACGATTTTGCCGCCATTGAAAGCAAGTGGCAAAAACGCTGGACTGCTGACAATGCCTTCAAGGTTAGCGAGGATCCGTCACGCAAAAAATATTACCTGTTGGAGATGTTCCCATATCCTTCCGGCAGGATCCATATGGGTCATGTCCGAAACTATTCCATTGGCGATGTGATTGCCCGCCATAAACGGATGCAGGGCTATAATGTACTCCATCCCATGGGTTGGGATGCGTTCGGCCTGCCGGCTGAGAATGCCGCCCTGAAACATAACACCCATCCGGCAAAATGGACCTATGATAATATCGATTACATGAGGCAACAGCTCCAGAGCATGGGGTTCAGTTACGACTGGGACAGGGAACTGGCCACCTGTGATCCGGACTATTACAGATGGGAGCAGCTCTTTTTTATCAAGATGTATGAAAAGGGACTTATTTACCGGAAAATGACCACGGTAAACTGGTGCGTATCCTGCCAGACGGTCCTGGCCAACGAGCAGGTGATTGACTCCCTCTGCTGGCGTTGTGACAACCAGGTTACCTTGCAGGATATGCACGGCTGGTTTTTCAGGATAACCGATTATGCTGACGAACTCCTGGAGGAATGCGACAACCTTGACGGCTGGCCGGAAAAAGTCCTGACCATGCAGCGCAACTGGATCGGCAAAAGCAGTGGTGCAGAGATTGACTTTCCGGTTGAAGGCTCTGACCAGATCCTCAAGATCTTCACCACCAGACCCGATACCATTTATGGCGCAACATTCATGTCTGTAGCCGTAGAACATCCGCTTGTCAGCCAGAGCCAGGAAGCAAGCCGGGATCCTGCCATTGCGGAATTTGTCGAACGGACCAAAAAGGCGAAACAAAACCAGAAACCCGGCGAAGAGCCGGAAAAGGAAGGGATCTTCATTGGCAGGTATTGCATCAATCCCTATACTGGCACTCGGATACCTGTATATGCTGCCAATTTTGTCCTCATGGAGTATGGCACCGGTGCAGTAATGGCCGTACCGGCCCATGATCAACGTGACTTTGAATTTGCCCACAAATATGATTTGCCGATATCCGTGGTAGTGCAGCCGCCGGAGAACCATCTTGAACCGGCAACCATGGACTGTGCCTATGAAGAGGCCGGCATCCTGCAAGAATCAGGACAGTTTGACGGCATGGCTTCTGAAGATGCGAAAACCGCCATAACAAATTTTGCTGATCAACAGGGCTTCGGCAAGTCCCAGATCACCTATCGTCTCAGAGATTGGGGCATCTCCAGGCAGCGCTTCTGGGGAACGCCATTCCGATGATCCATTGTCATAAATGCGGAATGCAGCCGGTGCCTGAAAAGGATCTGCCGGTAATTCTGCCAACTGATGCCAAGCCTGACAAAAGCGGCCGCTCACCACTTCATACCCTGGAAAGCTTCTACTCTGTTTCCTGTCCAGCCTGTGGTGGTGAAGCAAAACGTGAAACTGACACCATGGATACCTTTGTTGAATCCTCCTGGTATTTTGCCCGCTATACCTGCGCTGACTATGCTGATGGCCCCTGGATAAGGACAGGGTGGATTACTGGCTGCCGGTCGATCAGTATATCGGCGGTGTGGAGCATGCCATTCTTCACCTTTTGTATGCCCGTTTTTTTACAAAGGTATTACGGGACCTGGGCTACCTGACCGCCTCTGAGCCGTTTGCCAACCTGTTAACCCAGGGAATGGTCATCAAGGACGGCGCCAAGATGTCGAAATCCAAGGGCAACGTTGTTGATCCCAGTAAACTCATTGCCCAATATGGCGCCGATACTGTACGGCTGTTCAGCATCTTTGCCGCTCCACCTGAAAGGGACCTTGAATGGAGCGACCAGGGCGTCGAAGGAGCCTCCGGTTTTTGAACCGCGTTTACCGTTATGTCGAAAATCATTGCCAGGACCTGCCTGTGCATGAAAATGCAATACCCGATGGATTAAACGAGAACAGCCGCAAGCTGCACCGCAAGACCCACCAGACCATCCGTAAGGTCACCCAGGATCTGGAAAGTAATTTCCATTTCAATACCGCTATAAGTGCAATAATGGAACTGGTCAATATGATGATCGGGCTGTCTTCTGAAGAGTCACAGTCCGATATACATCCCCTGGTCATTAAAGAGGCAATAACCACGACTCTTACCCTGCTCTATCCCATGACCCCCCATTTTTGTTCAGAATTCTGGGGAAAGACCGGCAACTCCTCCACCCTTGAAGACGTATGCTGGCCATCTTATGACAAACAAGCAGCCAAAGAGGACGAGATCACCGTTGTTCTGCAGGTGAACGGCAAGGTCAGGAGCCGCCTCCAGGTTGATCCCACCATTGAAGATGAAGCTCTTAAAGAAATGGCCATGCTGGATGACAAGGTGCAGAAATTCGTAGCCGGCAAACCGGTTAGAAAAATTATTGTAGTACCGAAAAAGCTTGTCAATGTGGTAGTATAAAATCATAGATGAAACGCAATGATCACAGCCATAAAATGTTTTGCCTGGCCATTCTGACCCGTTCTGCCTTTACCTCTTTCCTGCTGTTTGGTTTACTGCTCCTGTTCATCTCTCTTGGCGGATGCGGATATCATAACCCTTACGTTGCCGGTCAGGAAAAAGGCACCTCTTGGAAGACATTACATATCACCACCTGGGAAAACCGGACCAATGAACTGGGGCTTGAATCAATTTATTTCAGGTTGTTCAATGCCTGGTTCAAAAATTCATCCAGGATTAATGTAATCCAGGACCGGGATCAGGCGGACTTGAGTCTGAATGGTGAAATTATCGCCATTGACCTGCCGGGTTTGTTCTATGATAAGTTTGACGAGGCCCTGGAAATAAAAATTAAACTCACTGTCCGTTTCGATCTGCGTGACAACAAAAATGATCACATCCTCTGGCGCGAGAGGAGATATATTGTTTATGAGCCTTTTGTCATTGATCAGGACCCTGGCAAGACAAAAAGCAATAGACGCCGGGCACTGCTGAAGATTGGCGATGAGATCGCCGAACTGATTTATTTACGTACCCATGAAATAGTAAAAACTTTACAGTAGAAACAAGAGACAGTTTACGCCGCTTCCTTCCTTATATATTACTCCATCAGCAAAGTTCCAGTTACATACGTGAGGTCATTTTCGTTGCAGATCAAAGCACTTACCATGGAGAGTCCATTAATCCTGGCGCCGCTTGCCGGATACACTGACCTGCCCTTCAGGCTGCTCTGCCGGGAATACGGGGCCGGCCTTTGCTATTCTGAAATGATCAGCAGCCACGGCCTTGTGTACCGTAAACCAAAAACCATGGAAATGGTCCGCACCATCCCTGAGGATCGGCCTGTATCGATCCAGCTCTTTGGTGCTGATCCGGATATTATGGGTGAAGCCGCCGCCATGTTGACCGACCGGCCAATCGACCTGATTGATATAAACATGGGGTGTCCGGTCAAAAAAGTGGTTAAAAAAGGTGGAGGTGCCGCCCTGATGAAAAACACCTGGTTGGCGGTTTCCATTATGAAGAAGGTCTGCAAAAGCACCCACCTTCCCGTGACAATCAAAATCAGGGCCGGCTGGAACAATGAAACCATAAATGGACCGGAATTCGCCAAAATGGCCGAAGATAATGGCATCGCTGCCATTGCAGTACACGGGCGCACCTGGTCACAGGGATTCGGCGGCATGGCTGACTGGGAGTTAATTGCTCAGGTTAAAGAGGCGGTGACCGTGCCGGTGATCGGTAACGGCGATATTACCAGTCATGTTGAAGCCATGGCAATGCTTACTAAAACCGGCTGTGACGGAATTATGATCGGCAGAGCAGCACTGGGAAACCCCCTGGGTGTTTTTGCCAGAAGGCAGGCCGGATTCCCTGTCAAAGAGGATGACAGGATTGCAGCGCCACCTGCAATTGATAGCAATTCACAGCAATCCCGACAGAATTCTTGCCAAAATTAAAAATCATAGCGGCCGGTATTTTAAGGGCGTGGCGGGCGGCTCAGCCATACGCAAAAGAATTTATGATGCAAAATCCTTCACAGAGCTCAGGGAAATTGCCGATTCTTTGTAAACACCTATTTTTTTTCTTTCCTTGCCAGAGTATCCTTAATATAAATTTGACATATGCAAATGCTGAGTTTGGTGTGCCATCCTGCCAGAGCAAAGAGTATTTTACTTGCCTGATCAATATTTTTTTGCTAATAATATTTTCTTTCAGCCAGCAAGTTATTTGAAAAAAAATCTATAACAGTCTGTTTTCCCTTCTGGTACAGCACTGATTTTCTCCGCTGAAATTCTTCTAAAGATAGTAGAATACGTATCATATGGAAAGCTGTATAGAAGAGTGCTAAGAACTAAAAAAATACATTCAATAGATAAACAACTGAGGTTACATCTTGAAAAAAAAGATACTGGTAGCAAATCGTGGAGAGATTGCCATACGCATTATCAGGGCCACCCAGGAATTAGGTCTTTCTGCTGTAGCGATTTACGAAACCCCTGACACAGATGCGCTGCATGTCAGGATTGCCGATGAGGCGATTTGGCTGGGTGATGGTCCAAGATCCGATTACCTGAATATTGACAAGGTTATGAAAGCGGCCCGTAAGGCAGGTGCTGATTTAGTTCATCCGGGATATGGTTTCCTGGCAGAAAACCCGGACTTTGCAAAAGCATGCGAGGATGCCGGTTTAGCATTTATCGGCCCTTCCTCGGAGGTCATCACCAATTTGGGCAATAAGGTTATAGCCAGGAATATAATGGCAAATGCCGGTATACCCATGACGCCCGGTACGCCTAATCTGGCACAAGGTGATGAAGGTGTTGAGCAAGCCCTGGCATTTGCCTCACAGTATGGATATCCGGCCATGTTGAAGGCAACGGCCGGTGGCGGTGGCCGCGGCATTAGACTGATTGAAAATGACAGCCAGATGAAGGAACAGATCCCGGCGGCAAAATCTGAAGCATTGGCTGCTTTTAATAATGATAACGTCTACCTGGAAAAGGTTGTTCTTACCCCCAAACATGTCGAGGTGCAAATCATTGCCGACTCATTTGGCAATGTGGTGCACTTAGGCACCAGAGACTGCTCCATCCAGCGCCGCAACCAGAAACTGGTCGAGATTGCTCCTTCACTTATTAAAGATCAATCACTGCTTGATGATATTTGTAAAACAGCTGTAAAAGCTGCCAAGGCATCCAACTATACCAACGCCGGGACTGTCGAATTTCTGGTCGATAAGGACATGAACTACTATTTCATGGAAATAAACACCAGGGTCCAGGTGGAACATACGGTTACGGAAATGGTTACAGGTATTGATATAGTCCGTACCCAGATAAAGCTGGCCCTGGGCAAAAAACTGGCATTTCAACAGAAAGACATTCAGATACGGGGACATGCCATTGAAATGCGAATCAACGCAGAGGATCCCAAGAACGACTTTATGCCTGAGGGTGGCAAGACTGTTTCTATCTATCGATCTCCCGGCGGCTATGGCGTCCGTCTCGATGGTTTTGTGTATCAGGGATATACGATCCCGGAAGTCTACGATTCGTTGCTTGTTAAGCTGACTGTTCACGGCTTCAGCTGGAATGAGACCGTGGACCGGCTGAGGCGCTGTTTGCGAAACTTTGTGATCACCGGACCGAAAACCACTATCCCGTTTTATCTGGAGCTAATCGATGACCCTGATTTCCAGAAAGGTGACTTTGATACATCGTACCTCGACACCCATACGCACCTCTTTGAGTTCAAAGACCAGAAGACAGAGATCAATAAACTGGCCAGGCTAATAGCAGAAATTCATTACAGGGAAGAAAATACCTACGCTATATAATTTCGATTCAACAATAATAAGGAAAGATCATGGAAAGAATTATCCAAGGAATGAATATAAAGGATGTGCTGCGTATTCTACGGCAGACGGACGGATATTTTATCACCAATACCGCCCGTGACCTGTCCCAGTCAGATTTCAAGAATAGAATCCTGCTGCATACAGATCTTTTAGCAGCCGAGGCCAGGGAAAAGGCAAACTACTTTTCTCTGGAAATCACCGGCGGAGCTTCAGTGCATGTTGATATTCTCAGAAAACAGGTGGATCCATTCCTGAAGCTTGAACTGTTGCGCGAAAAAATGCCTAACACCATGTTCCAGACCCTCTGCCGCGGGGTAAACCTGTTTGGCTATCGCCCATATCCTCCGAATGTCATTCGACTGGCTGTCCGGGAGTTCGCCAAGTATGTTGATGTGTGGCGGGTATTCGACTTCATGAATCATATCCCGAATATGCAGGCGGTTTTTGAAGAAGTCCAGAGAGCCGGCAAGATCCTGGAACCGTCCATTTGTTTCTCCACCGGCCCTGAGCACACCAATGAGTTTTATGTTGGCAAGGTGCAGGAAATAATTGATGTAACCGGCGAAGACATTCTCCTTTGCATCAAGAATCATGGCGGCCTGGGAACCCCGAAGCAGATTGGCGAACTGGTGGCGGCAATCAAGCAGAAATTTCCCGAGTTGATTATCCATTATCACGGTCACAACACTGACGGCAACGATATAGGCAGGATCACCGATGCCGTATTAAATGGTGCCACAATTGTCGATGCTGCGGATCATGCCTTTACCGGCTATTACGGCCCACCTCCTGCTCTCAGTGTCATCCATACCTTAAAAGCGTATGGCAAAACTGCAACCGGCCTTAATGAGGATGCGGTAATCGAAACCTCTGAGGTGCTGCGCAATGAAAGGGAGCACTACGAGTATTTCGAATCTCAGTTCAAGGGTTTTTCACCCACTGTCCAGATACACAAATTGCCTGGAGGGGCTATGGGTTCCAGCTTTGAACAGGCAGTCAAGGGTAATTTTCTCGATAAAATGCCGACAATCCTCCACGATGAATTGCCCAAGTTACAGATCGAACTGGGGAACTGGTGGAGTGTGACGCCGGGTTCCCAGATATTATGGACCACCGCAGTCAGTCACGTCCTGGAGGGAGAACGGTACTCCAATCCTTCCGGTGACCTGAAAAATCTTCTGTTGGGAAGGTATGGGCCCTTCCCGTTCGCCCGGCCGGCCGACTGGATCTATGAAAAGGTATTCGGTTCGGATTGGCAGACCATCCTGGAAAAAGATGGCGGGGTTGAGGATATTGAAGATATGGATATCGACAAGGAGCGTCAAGCTCTCACCGAAAGGCTCGGCCATGCTCCTACCGAGCAGCAGCTGGTCACCTATCTTCAGCACCCCAATGACGCGGCTGAGTTCTTCAAGTTTGAAGAAGAATTTGGTCAAACATATGTTCTACCGCCCAGTATATTCCTGCGACGCGGTGGTTACAAACTGGGTGAATCCTTGATGTTCAAGGATCACTACGGTAAGGAACATGTCATCGAAATCGGTCCGAAACAGAAAAATGAAGATGGTGAATGGTCTATTTTCCTGAATGTCGATCACCAGGAACGCAGCTATTCCTTCACCGAAGAATCAAAGGAAGCAGCATCGGCAGCACCGCAGTTGAGCAAAAAAGAGATTGAGGACCTGGCCAAGACCGGTGATATCCGTGCACCTTTCTCCTGCAATGTCTGCGAGATCAGTGTCAAAGAGGACCAGGAAGTGTCAGAAGGAGACAAACTTGCAGTTGTCGAAGCAATGAAGATGCAGACACCACTGGTCAGTCTGGTTTCCGGCACTGTTGTTGAGGTACATGCCAAGCTCGGGAAATCCCTGCAACCGGGAGACAAGATACTGAAGATTATCACCGAGGTCGAATAAGAACCAAAGAATCCACGCCCATAGAACGTGGTATTTATTTGCCCCATAGGGGGCTTATGGTCTCTTTTATTCATGGTTTTGGGGGAATATAGTCAGCATACAGTACAGCTGATGACTGACAGACAGGAATGTTGGAGTGTTGGAGTAGTGGAGTACTGGGAAAAAAACATTAAGCCTTCCCTAAAACCTTTTTTTCTTTCACCAATACTCCACTACTCCATTACTCCAGTTCGATTACTCCATTAATCCTTGTACCAGCTCTTCAGGCAAAAGTCAGGCGGTTAAACCCCCCTTCTTCATACCAGGGACGGCTCGCCTGTATTCCGTCAATTTCAAAAATTATCACCTCCAAAACAAGATATACCTTGGTCCCTTTCCTGACGCAGGCCGTCAATGTCTCACCATGGTTTCCCAAGGCCGCATGCAGATGGATCTTCGGTTCATTGCCATCCCAGAATATACTGCCGGTGCCTATTGTCTCCCTGGCGCCGCGCACCTCACTCCAAACCGGTTCAGGAGGCATGACAGGTTCCTTTGGTCCGATTACAACGTCTGCTTCCCGCAGGCCGCCCAACACGTGAAACCAGCCGTTGGTTATTTTTTCTTCGGTTATTATTTCAAGCAACCCCTCGAGAAACAAATCGCCTTCATCAAAGCGAACGATAAACACCCTGCCTATGCTGCCTTTTCTGTAATCCATTTATAATCTCCTCTTCTTCTTATCATTCCCCTATTCTGCAGCCCGGATAATTGACGAGCATTTCGCGAACCCAGACACCGCTTCGCTGTTACGACGCGGTAGAACGACTCTTTGCGACGCCATCAAATTGGGCCCGTTCATTAGCCGCCTTCAGCAGACGGAACAGTTCTCTGCTGAACCGTTTATTGTGGGTTCGCGCGAACTGCAACCCCAATTTTCGCAGTATTTTATAGTCAATCCCGGGAAAACGGCTCTTGATAATCTTGATTGTTTCACTCTCCCAGATACCTTCCAATGTAACTTCCGTATCTTCATATCCACCCTCCAGCCAGTGATCATAAACCTGGACCGCTTCGTTGATCAGGGAGTCCCGCAGGTGTTCCAATTCATTAAAATCACGTTTTTGCTTGAGGCTTGATCCCTTTTTTTCTTCCAGGAAAAGGAAAAGATCTTCGGTGGGTTGTTCTCGTAATAGCTTGGTGATATACTTTATCTGTCTTTTTCTGGCGCCGCCCTTCAAGGATTTTGTCATACCAATTTCTTGTTTCATCTCTTCATCACAGGGCAAATTATTCACTGCACCGGCGGGCAGTGCCACCAGTTCATGAACCATCTGTTCAATACCTTTGGCGCGTCTTTTCTTTTCAGATCTGCTCAGCTGGTCTTTCATGTTTTACTATCCGATAAATTGACGGGGGCTTTTTTGTTATTTTTTGGTAAAGTGCTGCAGTAAATTACCTGGCATTCTATAGAATCAATTATAAGAGGATATGCAATGATACAGACACAATCTTTTTCAGTCAATCAGCCAACGTCAATACAGTTTGGCGTCAATTCCTGTGCCAACCTGCATGAAACAGTCAAACAGCTGGGCGGCAGCAAGGTATTCCTGGTGGCTGATCCAGGTCTGCAACAGGCAGGTATCATTGACAAGGTCACTTCTTCACTGGCAAAAAACAATACCCCCTACATACTTTACGACAACGTGCAGCCCGAGCCCGGACTGCAGTTGGCTGACACCGGAGCCGCATTGGCTCAAAAAGAAAATGCGGACTGTGTGGTTGGTGTCGGCGGCGGCTCGGCCCTGGACATTGCCAAGGCGATCAGTATCCTGCTGACCAACGGCGGCAAGGCGGAGGACTACCTTGGGCTTGGCAAAATAAAACGTGCCGGTGTACCGAAAATCATGATCCCCACCACTGCCGGTACAGGTGCAGAGGTTACCTTTACTGCTGTTTTCATAAACGAAAAAACCCAATCCAAGGGCGGCATGAACGGCGACCCGCTGTATCCCGATGCAGCAATTCTGGACCCGGCCTTGACAACCAGTCTGCCACCTGCGGTAACTGCCTCAACAGGCATTGATGCCTTTACCCATGCCCTGGAAGCCTATGTATCAACCCAGGCGCACACCATATCCGATATGTATGCCTTGGAAGCTATTGACCTGATCAGCCGTAACCTCGGTATTGCTTATGCCAACGGCGATAATCTTGAAGCACGTTCAGCCATGCTGATGGGCAGCCTGTTGGGCGGCAAAGCTCTGGCCACGGCTGGGGTTGGCTTGGTGCATGCAATGGCCTATCCATTGGGAGGCATGTTCAGTACAGCACATGGCCTGGCAAACGCGGTCCTGCTGCCCTACGTTGTTAATTACAACATAATCGGCAGCCCTGAAAAATATGGTGCTGTGGCAGAGCTGATGGGCTTTGACACCGAAGGATTGCCCCTGCGGGAGGCCGCCCAAATGGTGGTTGAGGCTATTTACCAGTTAAACACGGATGTAAACATCCCCGGCAGCCTGGCAGAACTGGATATTCCGTTTGATAAAATACCGGAAATGGCGGAAATTGCCCTCACTGTGACCAGGCCCGTGGAAAACAACCCGCGTAAACCGAGCCTGGAGGATGTAATCTCGGTTTACGAAAAGGCCCATAAAGGGATCCTATAGACATTACTGAATCAGTGACGGAGAATTTCTTGAACATTGGATATATCCAAAGGCTCACGAATTCAGGATTAACCCAACAGTGACAGGGCCCTGTCCCAGATAATATCGGCACATTCCTCCTTGGACAGCAGCGGCAGCTTTTCTGCCTGTCCGGATTTATCTACCAGGGTTATCTGATTTGTATCAACCCCGAAACCGGTTTGGCGCCCTTTAATATCATTGATGACGATCATATCGAGATTCTTGTTCTTGAGTTTGCCTTTCCCTTCGGCCAGGTGATTTCTGCTCTCTGCCGCAAAACCCACCAGGAGAGGCTTTTTCTTCCTTTTTTTTCTTTTGCCCAGTTCGAGTAGAATGTCCGGGTTTGACACCATCTGCAGGGTAAGTTTTTCAGCGGTTTTTTTCATCTTCTGCTGCAAGTGCTTTGCCGGCCGGTAATCTGACACCGCCGCAGACTTTACAACAATGTCGGCCTGTTCACAGCGGTCCATGACCGCATCATACATCTCAATAGCGCTCTCTACCTTGATGACTTCTACGCCGGGCGGTAACTCCAGTGAGGTCGGTCCACTTACCAGGGTAACCTCAGCCCCCCGCCGCCTGGCCGTTCTTGCCAAGGCATAGCCCATTCGTCCCGTTGACCTGTTGCTGAGATGGCGGACAGGATCAAGGGATTCCCAGGTTGGACCGGCTGTTATCAGGACAGATTTATTACTGAGGTCCTGCTGCGTTAAAGCTGACAAAATTGCCTCACGGCCAACTTGCCAGTCAACCAGCTTGCCGATCCCTTCATCGCCGCAGGCCAGCAGCCCTTCAGCCGGCTCAATAACCTGATAGCCATACTCTTTGAGCCTGGCGAGGTTGGACTGGGTGGCGGGATGGCAGTACATCCTGCTGTTCATGGCAGGGAAAATAAGTACCCTGGCTGTGGCGGCTAATATAACGGTAGACAGCAGGTCATCAGCCATGCCATGGGCCAGCCTGGCGATGGTCTGGGCGCTTGCCGGCGACACAACAATGAGATCGCAGTCAGCAGCCAGCGAGATATGAGACATTTGCTCGCCGGCATCGGCTTCAAACATGTGCGTATACACACGCTGACCGGAAAGGGCCGCCAGGGTGAGACTTGACACAAAACGGCTGGCGGCCTCGGTCATCATAACAGTAACTTGCGCCTCTGCCTTACTGAGCTCTCGCACCCATCCCGCTGACTTATACGCTGCGATGCTGCCACAGAGGCCAAACAATATTTTTTTGCCCGATACAGTAGTTGTCATAATCCCATACGTTTTAGTTTTGATTCTTTAATAACAAATAGGCAATTTATAACTCTTTCAGCAACAGTTCTGAAATATCCTTGCGTTTTGATTTTTGATTGCGGTGCAAAGGATGACCAAGTGCCACAATTGCCATGAGATCATGATTTTCGTCCAGGCCAAGTATTTTGTTTACTTCCGTCTTGTTTTTCAATATTTGTCCGAGCCATACTCCTCCCAGATTTAAAGCCTCAGCTGCCAATAGAATATTCTGAATGCAGGCCCCGGCGGACTGGTGATCCTTTACCTCATCATACATTGCCTCAACATTAAGGTAGACTGCGATCAAGGCCTTGGCAGCTCTCACTATATGACCATAATGAGTCTGCAAGGCCAGTCTTTCCCGGATTTCCGGACTTTGAACAATGACAAACCGCCAGGGTTGATTGTTCAGTCCCGAAGGCGCCCAGATAGCCGGCCTTGACAATCTCCCGGAGTTGTTCAATAGGAATTTCCTCGTCAGTATACTCACGAATGGATCGACGATTATATATAGCTTCAAGTACAGGTGCTGTCATGATACAATTTTCACTTAAGGTTGATAGGTTCTGTCCTCTAACAATGCATGTGTAAATAAAAAAGATTCTACTGTCAACAACATCTCGACTGCATCCTTTTGGTTTATAAAAGATAAATAGCCATTTAAATATTGACGTTCAATTTTCCTCAACAAGGGTTGTGCATTGTTTCTATTTGGAGAATCTGTTAGATAAGCTGGTCGGAGAAAATAATCATGACGCGTAAAAAGAAAAAACCACCTCTTCCGCATACTGTCATCCCGGTGTTTGCAGATCATTGACACCCACTGCCACCTGGACATGTTAACCGCTGATGAAGAGAAACTGGTCAATCATTCAGTCATGCGAGGCAGCCGGCGTCAAGCAGATAATCACCGTCGGCATTGACCTCCAAAGTTCTCAGAAGGCTGTTCAATATGCCGAACAATATTCAGGCGTTTACGCAACGATTGGTGTTCATCCACACAATGTTGCATCCATTACAGATGCATATCTTGAACAACTCATCAAATTGGCAGATCATCCAAAAGTGGTTGCCTACGGAGAAATTGGCCTTGATTTTGTTAAACTGTATGCTCCAGTTGAAATACAGCTTGAGCAATTCGAAAGGCAAGTGGAACTTGCCAAAAATATTGACCTGCCGCTGGTTATTCACGACAGGGAAGCCCATGATGACATTTTGACTATTCTTAAAAAAGCTTTGCCATTTCCTGCCGGTGGGGTAATGCATTGTTTTTCCGGCAACCTGAATTATGCAAAGAAAATCCTTGACCTTGGATTTTATATTTCCATTCCCGGTGTGGTAACTTTTAACAAGGCAGCCGACCTGCAGGAGGTCGCCCAAAATGTACCGGTTTCTGCATTACTGCTTGAAACGGATGCACCTTTTCTGGCACCTGTACCAATGCGGGGCAGGAAGAATAAACCTGACTACGTACTTTACACTGCCCAAAAAATTGCCGAACTGCAAGGTAAATCGTTGGATGAAGTGGCCTGCATCACCAGTGCAAATGCAGTGAAACTCTTTCTGGACAAAACAGCGAACTGATTTATTCTTTGCCTGATTTTAAAAGACATGATCTGTGATAGTTTAGAAAATATAAAGGAACGAATAGCCAGTGCAGCCAGGCGATCCAACCGGTCACCTGATGAAATAACGCTGGTTGCCGTCACCAAGCGGTTTTCTAAGGAAAACATTGGAAAGGCCATAGGGTGCGGCCAATATATATTCGGCGAGAACTATATACAGGAATCGTCCGAGAAAATTCATTATATTAACAAGGCTTTTGCAGATTGCGACATCGCCTGGCACTTTATCGGCAAGCTGCAGACCAATAAAGCCAGGAAGGCGGCGGAGCTTTTTGATGTCATTGAAACAGTTGATTCTGTAAAACTTGCCAAGGCACTGGAAAAGCACCTTGCAGCTCTTGGCAAGTCCATAAAAATTTTCATCCAGGTTAACATCGGCAGAGAGAAACAGAAATCAGGGGTGCTTCCTGAACAATGTGAGAATCTCCTGCAACAGCTGTCCGGCTTTGAGCACCTCAGGGTCAGGGGGCTCATGACCATGCCACCCTATTTTACGGACCCGAAAAAAACCCGGCCTTTCTTTAAGGAAATGCGGCACTTGGCTGAACACCTTGTTTCAGGTAAATTGATTGGCGTAAATAAACCTGTTGAACTCTCCATGGGCATGTCGGGAGATTTTGAGATGGCTATTGAAGAAGGAGCTACAGTTATCAGGCTCGGCACGGCATTGTTCGGAACACGGGTTTGACACTGCACCATATTCATCATGATTCGGTTAACACTGACCGACACTGGAGTTGATCAATGAAAATTGCGATAATTGGTACTGGATATGTAGGCCTGGTCTCAGGGGCATGTTTTTCAGAATTCGGTCACAAGGTCATCTGTATTGATAAAGACGCGGCCAAGATAGCAGATCTACAGTCCGGCATTATACCCATATATGAACCAGGCCTGGAAACGCTGGTGCAGAAAAACAGTAGTGAAAAACGACTGACCTTCAGCACCGACCCAGCTGAAGCAGTTGCCTGGGCGGACACCATATTCATTGCTGTCGGCACCCCCACCAGCCGCCGGGGTGACGGGTATGCCGACCTGACATATATCTATGATGCGGCAAGAGAAATTGCTCCTCTGCTACAAGGCTATTCTGTCATAGTAAACAAAAGTACCGTGCCGGTAGGCACCGCCAGGCAGGTTGAACGTATAATCAGGGAAACCAACCCTGAAGCCCATTTTGATATTGCCTCCAATCCGGAATTCCTCAGAGAAGGTGCGGCAATCAATGATTTTATGCGGCCGGACAGAATTGTCATCGGCGTTGATAATGAACAGGCTGCTGGAGTTCTTCGTGATGTTTATAAACCACTCTATTTGATCGACACACCAATCGTAACTACCAACATAGAAACTGCGGAACTGATCAAGTACGCTGCCAATGCCTATCTGGCGGTCAAAATAAGCTTTATTAACGAAATGGCCACTATCTGTGAAAATGTAGGGGCCGATGCCATAACACTGGCCAAAGCGATCGGCCTGGACGGCAGGATCGGCAGTAAATTCCTGCATCCAGGCCCCGGCTATGGCGGTTCCTGTTTTCCAAAGGACACCCTTGCCCTTCTGCGTATAGCTCAGGAACATGGCGCCGGGGCACGGATCATTGAGGCGGCTGTCGAGGTAAATGCCGCCCAGAAGGCGAGGATGATAAAAAAAATAAGGGACTGTTTGGGAGGAAGTGAAGCAGGCAAAACCATCGGCGTGCTAGGACTAACCTTTAAGCCGGAAACTGACGATATGCGTGACTCCCCTTCGTTGACCATCCTCCCTGCCCTTCTTGAAAAGGGGCAATAATCAAGGCACATGACCCACAGGGCATGAAGGAGGCGGCTAAGTTCCTGCCATCCGGTGTGCAATTTGTGGATTCCCCCTACCTGGCTTGTGAAGGAGCTGATGCCCTTGTGCTGATGACGGAATGGAACCAGTACCGGGCCCTGGATATCCCTCGCATCAAATCACTTATGACCACCCCGCTTTTCATCGACCTGCGTAATGTCTATGACCCTGCCAACCTGAAAGAACTCGGATTTACATATATGGGCGTCGGCAGATCCTGATCCATGCAACAAAAAAAGCTCTTTCCATGAACTATATGGAAAGAGCTTTTGGCTAACCTGTCAAAACAGCAGGAAGAATTATTTTCCTGCTGCCCTCTTGGAAGCCTTCAGCGGATTGACGCGTATCTTCTGTACCTTGATTTCGGGTTTGGCGTGTGTTGCAAAATTACATAGCCCATTGCGCCATTTGGCGGCAGGATTGGCATAAGTTTTGCAGAACTTATCAGTGTTTTCAATAATTATTCTTTCACAGCCGTCACAACTTTCAATTATCGGTTTAAAAAAACTTTCCATGGCAAAAATCTCCTTTATCATAAAACTTGCTCAATCAATTAACTGCATGCGGCAACAGAATATGAATTTGTTTATAGGCAATGTCAAATTAAGCACAGCCAACAAGCAATCAGGGGCTGCATATGGTGCTCATTTTTATCACATATTCAGAATTGTCGCACAAAGAGGTTTTCAAAATATGCTAAACAAGTAATATTAAAATTTCTATCTCAAAAAGTCAACTATACAGAGAATTAAAACTTTTTGTATTGCTATTATTCAAAACATCTATTGTTTTATACATTCGCTTCGTTTAAATTTAAATTTGCCATGCGCCTTGAAAATGTTATAATCATTAAGAATAATCGTACACATCACAGATTAAATTTACCTTAAGAGAGGAAGTTCCATGCCACACTTTATATGGAAAGGGAAAAACTCATACGGTGAAAAGAGAAAAGGGGTTCTCGAGGCACCCAATATTGAAGCTGCCCGCGCCCACCTGAAAAAAATCCGGGTCACTCCGTCGAAACTCAAGGAGAAGCCCAAGGATATGTTGGCTAATATTGAGTTTTTTCAACCAAAGGTGACCGGCAAGGATATAGTCGTTTTCACCCGGCAGCTCTCCACCATGATCGATGCCGGTCTTCCCCTCGTCCAGGGCCTGGAGATACTTGGCAATCAGCAGGAAAACCCGACTCTCAAGAAAATACTCCAGCAAGTCAGGGGTGATGTCGAAACAGGAACCACCTTTGCCGATGCCTTAAAAAAGCACCCCAAAGTATTTGATACTCTGTTCTGTAATATGATCGAGGCTGGCGAGATCGGCGGTATTCTTGACACAATCCTGACGAGACTTTCCTTTTCATGGAAAAAAGCATGATTCTGAAAAAACGGGTCAAAGGTGCTATGACCTACCCGGTTATCTGCCTGGCTATCTCAGTTGTTATCATGGGCGTCATGCTTATTTTCGTTGTGCCGGTTTTCGATAAGATGTTTGCTGACTTTGGTGCTGCCCTGCCGGCGCCGACCCAAATCGTTGTTAACTTGAGTAATGCGCTTCAACACAATTTTCTTTATATAGTTATCTTTTTTGCAGCTGTTGTTTTTCTGTTTAAAAAATACTACGCGACGGATAAGGGTGAGAGAAAAATCGACGCTTGATCCTTAACCTGCCGGTTTTCGGTGATCTTGTACGTAAAGTTGCCGTGGCCAAATTCTCACGAACATTAAGCACAATGCTTAAAAGCGGTGTGCCAATCCTTGAAAGCCTGAATGTTGTTGCCAGGACTGCGGGAAACCGGGTGATTGAGCAAGCGGTTTTCCGTACTGCCGATGCCATCAGTGAGGGGCGTCCCATTGCAGAACCTCTTGAAGAAACAGGGGTTTTTCCAAACATGGTTATACAGATGATCAATGTCGGTGAGGCGGTTGGCGCCCTGGATGCCATGTTGGAAAAAATCGCCGATTTTTACGATGAAGAAGTTGATCAGGCGGTGGACAATCTGACCGCCATGATCGAA
>PVMK01119869.1_pt1 | contig 24568 bp, 21 predicted proteins | sample 1853481 | NCBI WGS metagenome assembly PVMK01 (sample SAMN08533507, study PRJNA380276) | Marine sediment metagenome, whole genome shotgun sequencing project.
GCAACAACCGGCCCGGCTATCGCTCCCCTTCCAGCTTCGTCTAGGCCAGCAATCAGTTTTAGGTCAGTCTCCTCGAAAATTCGCTGTTCGAGCTCAAGTGTCGGCATATGAGATGACTTGATTATGTATCTAGTGTGGGGACACGACTCTGTGCTTGGAAATCATATACACCCTTCCAACCATTTAGGCGGATTCGGACTACTTCCCGCGCCATTTCAATAGCGTCTTTGAGCGGGCTGATTCTACTATTAGCGCGGTAATACCAATCTATTGGCACCTCTACAATCTCATAGCCTCGCCGACGGGCAATAAACAAGAGTTCCACATCAAAAGCCCAACCATCGATCGTTTGCCCCTCTAGGATATCAAGGGCAACAGTACGGCGAAAAGACTTAAACCCACATTGAGTGTCTTGATAGCCGGGAACAGCAATTAGTTTGACGATAAGATTGAATACTCGTCCCATAAGATGCCGGTAAGATGGTTCATTATACCGAACTGCTCCTGGCACTTCCCTGCTAGCGATGGCTACATCATAATCTTCGAGAACCGGGGGGAGGAACTTCTTTATCTCGGTAATGGGCATCGACAGATCGGCATCAGCCATGAAGATATACTCGCCCATAGCAGCCATCATTCCAGTTCGAACTGCCGCCCCTTTGCCTTGTCTCGATTCACTCAAGACCCTGATAAATGGAAACTCGGCCGCAAATTCTTCAGAGATGCGGGTTGTTTCATCGCTACTATTGTTGTCGACAACTATTACCTCCGAGGTAAATTGTTGCAGCTGTAAGTATTCAACTATCTGAGGCAACGTTGTAGGTAGGCGAGCGCCTTCGTTAAAGGCGGGGATGATAAGACTCAGTAGAGGTGGATCTTCCATTGCATTTCTTATTTATAGAGATAAGCCTGGCTGCCAAGGAACAATAATAGGCAAACATCCAGCATCTGCCGGATCATAACTGCCCTATGGAGACTCGTCAACAGGGGTAAGCACGGCCGTAAGAGATTCGTCGGGAACTCGACGGGTTGTTTGAACTTTGCGGCGTTTTGACATCATTTTCAAGATACCGGTAAGACCGGCAATTTGGCCTCGAATTCGGGCCCGGGCTTCCTTGCCACGCCATGATTTCAGAGCCAACCAGGTAATGTCTACTTGGGCTCGAAGAATGGACACCCAATGTTTCTTTAGCAATGAGGAAGGGTAGTTTTTCCAGATCAAATAGATGAAATTACGTCCATCGTAGTAACTGGCTGTTACGCCACCTCCAGTAGCCTGCAGCTTGTGATAAACAATAGCCTCGGGTACGTAAAGCACTTTCCAGCCAGCCAACTGTGCTCTCCAACCTAAATCAGTATCTTCACAGGAAAAATAATAACTCTCATCCAGGAAACCAATCTCTTCTGTCATGGTTCGTCGATATGCTGCCGAACCTCCACACGCACTAAATACATACTCCTCCCTATCATACTGACCGATATCCCGTTGCCAGACCCCTCTATTACCCGGGATGCCATCTAAACGATAATAGTCACCTGCGGTATGAAAGTGATCTCGACGATCAAACAGCAGCATCTTACTGGCTATGATACCTACTTCCGGATGGCGATGAAAGGCATCCAAAATTGTGGCCAGCCATCCACTCGAAACCTCCGTATCATTGTTCAATAATACGATAAAATCACCCATTGATATGTCATACCCGGCGATACAGGCTCCTGTAAATCCCCGGTTCTTGCCTAACTCAAGCAGTTTCACTTCGGCGTAATTTTCGCGAACAAAAGACTGGGAACCATCCGTCGAGCCATTGTCGACCAATATGACCTCAAATTCAACGTCTTTTTGCGCATTAAGCGAGGTCAAGCAAGTGGCAAGATGCTGTAGCCCATTCCAATTTGGAATGATCACCGATGCAGTCACGGACATTACATTCTAACCATGTTCAAGAAGATATTCGGCAAGTGCCTGCTTCCACGGTCTTAGCTTGATTCCAATGCTTGCTCCTGCAATATTCAAAAGGGTGCCAAATAGAGGAGGCTCCGATGCTCTTTTATAATCCCGGGATAGAATTGGAATATTGTGAACCCCCTCTAGCTTGCCTAAGCGTAAAATCTCGTTGGCAAACTCCCATCGCGAGCACGATCCTTCGTTTACCAAATGATAAGTACCATACTGTTCCGTTTCGATGAGTAGTTTTAAGGCATTTGCTAAATCCCAGGCATACGTGGGATTGCCAATTTCGTCAGCTACCACTCGCAGCTTGCTTGACGTACGGGCTCTATCCAGAATTGCATGGATAAAATTTCGACCCCCAGATGCATATAACCAGGCCGTCCTTACGATAAAGGCTCGAGGCATAAGCTCTCTCACATAAAACTCGGCCGCAGCCTTCGATCGACCATATGGATTCGAGGGATTCAAGGGCATCCATTCCTCATACCCACTAGCTCGATCACCAGCAAAGACCTCATTAGTGCTAATGTGAACCATCTCAGCCCCAATTTCTCGACAGCATAGGGCCACATTCTGTGTGCCCAACCCATTGATTCGATAAGCCAATTGAGGGTTCTTGGCTGCAGCTTCTACATCAGTGTGCGCTGCTGCGTGTATAACCAATTCTGCTGACACTTCTCTAAAACTTTGCCGCAAAGCTATCTTGTTGGTTATGTCAACTTCGGGCAAATCAACAATTGTTAATTCATGCTCCATCAATGCGGCTTGTAACGCACGTCCCAATTGTCCCTTACCACCCGTAATCAATATCCGCATAGAACCTCTGAGCTAGATTATAGCCTATTCAACTGTTCGAGACTTGACACCTTCGGTTTGTAACTTGATACTAAGGAATATGCGATTTGATGTCCTAACTCTTTTTCCAGAAGTTTTCCTGCCTACTTGAATTCAAGCATTCTCCACAAAGCACAAGAGGCTGGAATTATCCAGGTAACTCTAAACAATATTCGGGATTACGCGACTGACAAACATCATGTCACCGATGAGCCACCCTATGGCGGCGGTGGTGGAATGATTCTGAAACCGGACTCCATCTTCACAGCTGTTGAAGCTATTGATCCGAGTGTGAGAGAAGGAGCGTTGGATTCAACTTCTAGAAGCGATAAGACCCCTATCATCTTATTAACACCTCAAGGAAGGCTGTTTAATCAGAAAATTGCGGCTGAATTAGCCAAACGGGAGCGTTTAATTCTGATATGTGGAAGGTATGAAGGTGTAGATGAGCGAGTGCGGCAACATTTAGTCACTGATGAGCTGTCGATTGGGGATTATGTGCTGACAGGAGGCGAGTTGGCTGCCATGATACTTATTGATTCGGTGACGCGACTCCTTCCAGGATCCCTGGGAGCTGCCGGGGCTGCCGACCGCGACAGCCATGCTTCAGGTCTCTTAGAAGGTCCCCACTACACTCGCCCAGAGATCTTTCGTTCATGGAGAGTTCCACATGTGCTTCGCTCCGGACATTCGGCCCAAATTGAACGATGGAGAAGAGAACAGTCATTACGTCGAACTTGGTTGCGCCGGCCCGAATTATTGCTAAATGCCCCGCTGGATGAAGAATACAAAATTTATCTGGCAACCTTAGCTCAAGAAGTTCAAATGGGACCAAGTAATGCCTAATCCCTAGACACTGCGACATTCAACGGTCTTCCAGATGCGCTAATCTCCGTTTTTGGCTTAAAAAGATATCCTTCGATTACCCATATGTGGGGGTGAAAAATAGCCTTCCCCCATTGCTGTACCCCCTTATAGTACCTCTGTGCTAATTTCTTAAAACTTCACGCCGAAATCTTCACAATATGGGGCGAATAGTGTATACTGTCCCACATAGTGGAGGAAAGTGGGGAACGGTGGAATACCATGGTGGTACGTCCCTATAGAATAAATGTGCTATATTAGGAAACGCGCATAGAACATATGTTTTTAGGTGAATATACCCACACGATTGACGATAAGGGTCGACTGACCATACCCGCACGCTTCCGAGGCGACTTGGCGGCCGGGCTGGTAGTAACGCGTGGTTTTGACCAGAATCTCATGATATTTCCTCTTAATGGTTGGCAAGAAATGGCTGAACGGATTCTTAGCCGACCTCTTGCTGATGAAAGCGTGCGCTCATTTCGCCGCCGGGTTTTCTCCGGTGCCGTTGATTTAGTTCCTGACCGGCAAGGCCGCATTGTCTTGCCAAACTACCTGCGCGATTTCGCTCGAATTGATAGTGAGGTTGTTGTCGCCGGCATGTACAACTACCTGGAAGTCTGGAGCGTGCTTTCATGGAACATAGTACGTGAAAATATAGAAGAAAGCGATGCCACCAGATGGGACGATTTAGGTATCTAAGCGTCGTGCGAAATTATTTGCCCGGCGATTAGAAATGCATATTCCTGTACTTTACCAAGAGATCATCAACTACCTGAAGCCCGTAACTGGAGGCTACTACATCGATGGAACGGTTGGAGACGCCGGGCATGCCAAGGGCATACTCAGTGCTTCAGCCCCAGATGGTCGTCTCCTAGCCTTCGACCGCGATCCTGAGGCGATTATATATTCTCGCGAGCAATTAGAGAAATATGGCGAACGCGTAGGAATTATCCAGGCAAATTATGCTGATATGGGGGTCGAGGCACCGAAGTATGGTTTTGGAAAAGCCGACGGGATTCTTCTCGATCTAGGCTTATCCTCGCGGCACCTGGCCTCAAGGGAACGCGGGTTTAGTTTCAAATACGCAAGTCCTCTAGACATGCGGTTTGATCCATCGAGTGGTCCAACCGCTGCGGAATTGGTCAATTCCCTAGACGAGTCCGAGTTAGCCGAGATATTTTGGCGATTCGGTGAAGTCCGACGTAGTCGTAAGATTGCCAAGGCAATTGTTGAGAATCGCCCTCTTGACACCACGACAGATTTAGCGGATCTCGTCGTTCGCGAGATTGGTTGGATAAGAGGGAAAGGTAGAAAAGGTCAGCCGGAACAACGTCGCAGACGAAAAACCCATCCGGCGACGCAGGTCTTTCAGGCATTACGGATTGCCGTAAATGAGGAACTAACGTCTCTGGAGGCAGGGCTAGATTCGACAATAGATCTTCTTAAGCCAAATGGTCGCTTAGCGGTAATTAGCTTTCACTCTCTTGAGGACAGAATCGTGAAACAATTTATTCGGCGTCAAAGCCGAAAATGCACTTGTCCACCAGAGCAACCAATATGTACCTGTGATGCAGAACCACTTCTGCGGGCAATCACTCGCAAAGTGGTCAAACCATCAGCACTTGAAATCGCAAGCAATCCAAGAAGCCGGAGTGCGAAACTCCGCGTTGCCGAACGAGTGGCAGGAGGACAATCGTGAGCGCCTATGTAGCCCAGCAATCTACCAAGTCAAGAACAGAAAGACGAAAATCGTTGCTTAGACTTTCAGAGGCTCAGGCTTTTCTGACTTGGGGTGTCATTATGGTATTGGCGGCTTTGGTTGGAGCTATTTACCTTTACCAAGCTAGTGAAATAGCGGGCGTAGGTCGCGAAGTGCAGGAACTGCAATATGAGCTGGATGAAGTAAAACGGATCAGTGCTGACCTGGAACGCGAAATTGCCGAGGCTCAGTCGCTTGTTCGATTACAAGAGGAAGCCGTGAACTTAGGTTTTATCCGCTCTGATCCAGAAGACGTCGATTATATGATTATTCCTGGAGTGCCACCCCAAAACACTCCTGAATTAAAACCTGAGTCAGTAATAGAACCCGAACCCGTCGAATCCATACGTGAAGCATTGTGGATGACCCTTCAGTCTACTATTGGGGCACTTGAACAAGGGGAATCGCGATGAGTGTCAGTCAGCAACGACGTTTACTAATTGTCGTTGGAGTTCTTATTCTTGTAACTGTGGTCATTATTTATCGTCTTGTTTCGTTTCAGATTATTCGTGAAGAGGAATTGGCGGAATTAGGGCGAGCTATTCATACCCAAAAGATCGTAGCGAGTCCCGATCGTGGTGTAATTTATGATCGTAATATGGGGGTCTTGGCCGGAAATGGAAACGACTATCAAGTCGGCGTATCTCCTTCGCTCATCAGTGAAGTTGAAGAGTTGGCCACTTCTTTGGCTCCCATTCTTAAAGAGCCAAGAAGTAAAATACTTGCCAAACTTAACTCCCAATCTCCTTACGAACTGTTAGCTGGTCGAATTTCACCGGAATCCGCCGACGCAATACGAGAATTACCTTATCTAGATGATATCCAGCTTGATCCGCTACCCCGTCGTATATATCCACAAGATAAACTAATGTGTCACCTACTGGGTTACGTGGATTTTGATGGTGTAGGCGGGGCTGGGCTCGAAGGGTACTATCAGACTGAGCTTGCTGGGGAAGCCGCAAGCGCCACTATAAATATTTCACCTCTCACGAAGCAGGAGAGTGTAATTGCCCGCGAGGGCGCCGATCTGGTTCTTACCGTTGATAGGACAGTGCAACATGCCGTCGAACAGCATCTAATCCAAACCCTCGCCGAATACCAAGCTCAAAGTGGCACGATTATTGTAATGGACCCTCGAACAGGGGCGATTTTGGCGATGGCTAGCAAACCATGTTACTCGCCATTCGATTTTTATAATGCCGATGAATCTCACTTACTGAATCCTGCTGTGAGTCAACAATATGAGCCTGGATCAGTAATGAAACTTATTACGATGTCCGCCGCCCTCGATTCAGGTACGGTTACTCCCCAAACGACCTACAATGACACAGGCGTTATTATGATGGGCGGATATCCGTTGTATAACTGGGATCGTAGCGCTCGCGGCGTAATGGACATGACTGGGTTGTTGGCCAATTCATTGAATGTTGGTGCTGCCACAATCGCTTCATGGATGGGTCCTGATACTTTCTACAGTTATTATCAACGATTTGGCTTTGGCCGCCCGACTGGCATTGACTTAATGTCCGAAGCAAGTGGGCAAATGCCGCTACCTGGTTCGTCGTTATGGACTGAAACAAGTCTCGGAACGAACGCATTTGGTCAAGGGTTAGCCACAACTCCATTACAAATGGTATCGGCCGTTTCTGCACTGGCTAACGATGGCTATTTGATGCAGCCTTATCTAGTTCAAGAAATTCACTATGATGGTCAAGTCTTTGAGCACAAGCCGACTGTACTCAGCAGGCCTATTTCCCAACAGACAGCCGACCAATTGACGGCCATGGCTATTATTGCTGTACGGACTGAAGTATTTGGGGCTCAAGTCGAGGGCTACACGGTTGCTGGAAAAACGGGCACAGCCCAGATTCCGGAGGGGGGCATCTATCATCCTTCCGATACCATTGCTTCATTCATTGGCTGGTTACCCGCTGACGCACCGGAAATAATCGTTCTAATTAAGCTCGACCGTCCCCGAGTATCACCTTGGGGTTCGACAACGGCAGCTCCAGCTTTTGCCGAGTTAGCCACCGACCTAGTCGCGTTATTGGATATACCACCAGATAGCATCCGTTTGCAACGCGATATCATGACAGTAAGAAGCAATTAGAGTTACCGGCATTTTTAGTGGATATAGCGGTGCCCGAATAGAGGCATCTAGCATCGGGGTTAGGTCCCGAATTAGCAGAGATAAGATTAGCAAATGTTCACTTTAGGATTTGTGCTAGAGACATTAACTGGACAGCAAGCAACCGGAGATGAATCAACGATCTCCTCGGTTGTTATCGATAGCCGGTTGGCTATGCCTGGCAGCCTCTTTGTTGCTTTTGCCGGTGATCACGTAGACGGACATGATTTTGTCACCGACGCCTTTGAGCGTGGCGCTTTGGCCGCTTTAATTGATCAGCCTATAAAAGGTGCTTATCGAACGTTGGATGCTCGACTTAAAGCGCCACCCTTTGCCGATCGTTTGACCTTTCCATTGTGCATACTGGTAAACAATACCTTAGATTCGCTGCAGCTATTGGGAAAAAAGTGGCGAGAACGATTTCAAAATTTGAAGATAATTGGCATTACTGGCAGCGTAGGCAAAACTACGACCAAAGAATTGACCCATGCTGTTCTCTCCCAGCACTACCGAACCCTTAAATCCGAGGGAAACTATAACAATGAGATTGGACTTCCTCTAACCCTTTTAAGCCTTCGACCTTGGCACCAGAGAGCGGTCCTTGAAATGGGAATGTATACGGCCGGGGAGATACGAGCACTCTGTGATCTGGCTACTCCTGACATTGGCGTTGTCACAATAGTTGGCTCAGTTCACATGGAGTGGCTAGGTTCCATCGAGGCGATTGCTGAAGCAAAACAAGAGCTGGTCGAAGCCTTGCCATCAGGCCCCCAAGGTGTAGCTATTCTCAATAAAGACGATCCATTAGTCATGGCCATGGCTGATCATACCAATGCTGACATTTTTACCTATGGTCTCGACAATACGGCCGATCTATGGGCGGATAACATCAATTCCATGGGCCTAGATGGAATGCATTTTACATTGCATTACGGAAGTGATCAGCTAAGCCTTCAAGTGCCCTTATTAGGTCGCCATAGCGTCCATACCGCCTTGCGGGCAGCCGCGGTTGGCCTTGTTGAAGGTCTGGCCTGGGACGAAATCATTAGGGGTTTAAGAGCTCTGAGTGCTCAGCTCCGGCTAGTAGCGGTCCCCGGTCCTAAAAATTCCGTAATCCTAGACGATACCTACAACTCTAGTCCTGAGTCAGCTGTCGCCGCACTGAACCTTCTTTCAGATCTTGATGGAAGACGTTTAGCGGTGCTTGGAGATATGCTGGAATTAGGGCCGGTCGAAGAGAGCTCCCACCGCATTGTAGGTCGAAGAGCCCGTGATGTTGCCCAACTTCTAGTTACCGTCGGTCCGCGGAGTGAACTAATTGCCGAAGAAGCTTTAGCAGTCGGTATGCCTGAAGACAAAGTCTTTATCACTGCTACTGCTAAGGAGGCAGTGCCAATCCTGGAAGAAATTATTGAACCATCGGACGTGATCCTGGTTAAAGCTTCCCGGGGTGTTGGTCTTGATTATATTGTATCTGTTCTGGGACAAGGCTAATGGCATTCGCACTAACTTTAGGTAGCGTAACCTTTCTTTTGGCCGTCATCTGGGGCAGTCCGCTTATTGAGGTTATGCGACGCCTCAGATTGGGTAAGCAGATTTATTTAGAAGGGCCCAAAACGCATTTGCGTAAAATGGGCACCCCGGCCATGGGCGGCATTCTGATAGTGGGTTGGGTTGTATTAATTACTTTCTTAGTAAACACGGTTCAGATTGTTCGTAATCTTGAAATTGCAGAGAGTATCGTCATACCCATTGGCGTGTTAATCGCTTATGCGATTCTAGGTGGCATCGATGATATTCAAGGGTTTCGACAGAGACCAGGTGTGGGCATGCTCGCCCGTTACAAGATCTGGTACCAGTTGATCATCGCTCTAATTGCCGCGGCACTCATTTATTGGCGGGTCAATGATGGCCAGGGATTGATGGCTGTTCCAACTATTCCAGTTCTCATTGACATCGGAGCTTGGTACTTGCCCATAGCGGTTTTCATCATCGTGGCTTCGGCTAATTCCATAAATCTAACAGATGGGCTTGATGGGCTTGCGGGCATCATCGCCGCCACAGCTTTCACGGCCTATGGCATCATCGCTTTGCTTCAAGAGCAAGATTTTTTGATCACCTTCTCCTTCGTGGTTGTTGGTGCCTGTTTTGCATTTCTCTGGTACAACGCCCATCCTGCTCAAATGTTTATGGGCGATGTCGGCTCCCAGGCTTTAGGTGGAGCGCTCGGCGTTGTGGCTTTACTTACAAATCAATGGCTGATTTTGCCGATGATTGCTCTTGTCCCCGTTGCGACCACTCTGTCAACGATTATTCAGGTTGGTTCGGCCGTGCTGAGTCGCCGATTTCTAGGCCGTGATATTCGACCTTTTAAAATGGCTCCTTTACATAATCATTTTGTCATAATTGGTTGGAGTGAAACTCAGATCGTACAGCGATGGTGGCTGTTAGGCATTTTGGGAGCGATGGTTGGCATTGCGCTGGCATTAATTTAGGTTCAATTGCTTTTGGTAAATGACGAATGAGTGACGAATTGACAGGTAAACGAATCGTAATTCTTGGGCTTGCCCGACAGGGTACGGCTTTGGCTCGATTTGCCTATGAAATTGGGGCTCATGTTGTCGTTTCGGATATCCGTAGTGAATCTGAACTTGGACCTGCATTAGACGAGTTGTCTGACCTGCCAGTTGAAATCATTTTGGGCCAGCATCCCGATAGCCTTCTCGATGGAACTGACATATTAGCTCTGAGTGGCGGTGTAAGCAGTGACTTGCCTCTAGTGCGTGAAGCAAAGCGGCGGGGAATCCAACTTACCAACGATTCTTTGGAGTTTATGAAACGGACGCCGGGAACGGTGATTGGAATAACCGGATCAGCAGGCAAAACAACGACAACCGCCTTGACTGGGGCAATGGCTCAAGAATCAGGTCGTCGTACCTGGATTGGGGGGAATATCGGTCGCCCGCTCATAACCGAACTGTACCATATGCAATCTGAAGATCTTGTTGTCCAGGAGCTTTCAAGCTTCCAACTAGAATTATGGAGCCAGAGTCCCCAAGTGGCTGCTGTACTCAACATTACGCCCAATCATTTAGACAGGCACCAAACGATGGCCGCTTACAGCGAAGCAAAAAGCAAGATTTTGCGCTATCAGACAGAAAAAGATGTTGCCGTACTATCAGCCGATGACCGAGAAACTAGAGCGTTGACTGAAGTCGTTCGCGGCCGGCTCCGTCAATTCAGTCTGCATATTGAAGTCGAAGATGGAGCGTTTATTCGTCAAGGCCAGATTTGGCTATCTGATAAGAATAAAGCCTGGGCCGTGTGCGATTTGGACGTGATTCAGTTACGCGGCCAGCATAATGTATTGAATGTACTTGCTTCGACCGTATTGGCAGATTCGGTTGGCATAAGCATTGAAGCCATGGACCGGGCGATTAGAAATTTCTCCGGAATAGAACACCGTCTCGAGTTGGTAGCCACGATTAAGGATGTCGAATACATCAATGATTCCATAGCCACAGCACCGGAGCGGGCACTTGCAGCACTAGATGCTTTTTCAGAACCAATAATCTTGTTAGCGGGTGGTCGTGACAAAGAGATGGAGTGGAATGACTGGGCCACACAGGTATTGGAGAGAGTTGAGGCTATTGTTCTTTTTGGTGAGCTAGCCGAAACTTTGGAAAAAATATTACGTTCAAAGCTTGGATCCATGGCTTCTCGAATTGAGATTAGGAGAGTTTCTCAACTTTCAGAGGCTGTAGACACTGCCTCTAGATTGGCAAAAGCTGGCGATATCGTATTGCTGGCTCCCGGTGGTACGAGTTTCGATTCCTTTTCGGATTTTGCCGAGAGAGGACGTGCGTTTCGCCAACTCGTTCTCAAAATGGCCGATTCACCGAAATCATGACTTTTCAAATCGACCGTCTACGATAGTAAGCTTCTTTGAGGAGTGAGTATGACAACCTTAAATGTAATCAGAAAAAACAGAAATCAGATTCGCTCAGGTCAGTTTTTCCTAATTGATTACTGGTTGTTGTTGGCGACGGTCGGTCTCCTGATCATCGGTATGCTTATGGTCTATAGTACAACATTTGATATCGGATTGTTGTGGCATGGCGATGCTTCTTACTTTTTCGATTCGCAACTTCGAGCATTAGGTATAGGCCTGGTAGTTTCAATCATTGCTTTACGATTTGATTATCATTTATTACGTAAAATTTCGGTGCCAATACTTTTGATAACGTTGCTCTTATTAGTCATCGTACTACTCTTTGGCGAGCGGATTCTAGGTGCGCGCCGCGGCTTATTTTCCGGCTCTATTCAGCCTTCAGAAATTGCCAAAGTAGCTACGCTACTTTACTTCGCCCATTGGTTGTCATCAAAAGGTGACCGTATCAAAAACATAACCTACGGATTAATCCCTTTTTCTGTTATTACTGGAATTGTATGTGCCTTGATCGTTCTACAACCTGACCTGGGCACCGCTAGCTTAATTGCCATTGTTGCCTTCACGCTTTTCTTCATTGCCGGTGCGGACTTGAAACAGTTTACCATTGCCGGCCTATTAGGTGGTGGAGCTTTTCTTTTTCTGGTGACAACTTTGCCACACGCGGCCGCCAGGATCGAATCATTCAAGGTGGCTTGGCAGGACCCATTACAAGCAGGGTGGCAGGTGCAACAGTCGGTGGTGGCGCTTGGTACGGGTGGCTGGTTTGGCGTCGGATTAGGTCAGAGTACTCAAAAATTTGGTCCTTTACCGGCCGCTCATACTGATGGAGTTTTTGCTATTCTAGGCGAAGAATTAGGGTTAATTGGCTGTATGTTGGTCATCGGTCTGCTAGCCCTTCTTACCTGGAGAGGTGTGCGGACGGCTTTCGGAGCGCGGGATAGTTATGGATTCTTGTTAGCAGTCGGCCTGACTACTTGGCTCATCATCCAAGCTCTCATTAATATGGCAGTCATTACCGCCGTGATGCCTTTTACAGGCATGCCATTTCCATTCCTTAGTTATGGCGGTTCATCCTTAGTTATATCAATGCTAGCGGTTGGCATTCTTCTAAGCATTTCTAGAGATGTGAATATGAATGTAAAGGTGCAGCGTTGGAAACCAATTCGAGAAACATTACGTGAAAGTCTTGATATGCGGAGGCGGAACGGGCGGGCACATATACCCGGCTCTAACCGTCGTTAGAAGCTTACAGCGAATGGGATTAGAAAGTACCGACTTCTTGTGGATCGGCACGAGTGGTGAAATTGAGGAACAACTGGTGCCACAAGCAGGGTTGTCGCTAGAAACCATCGATGGTGGTGCTATTGTCGGTGTTCCATTAAGAGCACGAATGAAAAACATGACCAAACTAACGAGAAGCCTGAGAAAAGTTAATAAACTACTCGGGCAATTTGGACCTGACGTCCTGTTGTTGACTGGTGGTTATGTCAATGGCCCGGTTGCGGCAGTGGCCAGGCTGCGGCGTCAGCCGATGGCCATCTATCTACCTGATATCGAGCCAGGACAGGCCATCAAGTCTTTAAGCCGATTTGCGGCAAAAGTAGCGTGCACCGCTATTCCTTCTCTCGATTTTTTCCCTTCAGGCAAAGCGATTGTTACCGGTTATCCAGTGAGACCAGAATTGCGTGCCGCCGCAGAAATGAGTCGCGAGGAAGCATTGGCTCAGCTGAATCTTGGGCCAGAGAGACCAACTCTATTTGTGTTTGGTGGAAGCCGTGGGGCTCGAAGCATCAACAGAGCGCTTATTGAAATTCTGGGTGCACTACTCATAGATTTTCAGGTAATTCATATTAGTGGAGAACTTGACTGGCCTGAAATTGCGGCTAACAAGGACTCACTATCTGAAGCTGAATTACGCTTCTACCGGGCTTACCCCTATCTTCATCGAAGGATGGGAGCGGCTTATCGAGGTGCTGATTTGGTTCTTGCCAGAGCAGGCGCGAGCATGCTTGGAGAGTGTCCCGTATTTGGAATTCCCGCAATATTAGTTCCATACCCCTATGCTTGGCGCTATCAAAAAGTGAACGCCGACTATCTGGTTACCCGCGGTGCCGCGGTGCGAATCAATGATGAAGATTTGTCTTCATCGATGCTTCCAACGGTCAGTGACCTTCTAATAGATCAGACCAAACTGGCCAAAATGTCAAAGGCAGCTAAGCGCCTTGACAGGCCGAATGCTGCTGAAAATGTGGCCCAAATATTGCTTGATTTAGCAAAGAGAGTTGAATTATGATCAACCTTTTTCTACTTTTTTCGTTGTTGATAGGCTTGTTCGCCATGATCGGCTATTTGCGTGGCTGGCAGAAAGAAGTCATTACATTGTCGGGAATGGTTGCCGCAATGGCCCTCCTCCAGATGTTTGCCTTTGACATTGTTGGTTTTCTCGGATTCATACCCCAGGAAGGTTCAACACCAGAACAACTTCAAGATGTCCGTCGGGCTCAGATTTATCTTCAGGCCGGATTTCTTATAATCGTCGCTTTTTTCAGCTACCAGGTTGTAGCCCGTCTCGCATTACAGGCGGCTGCTGGTCGATTAGGCGACCGACTTCGTACAGGACTTGAGCGGCGGATTATCGGTCTTATTGTTGGAATAATGAACGGTTACGTGGTCATCGGTGGATTATGGGGCTTTTTTGAGTACCTACCAGTTCCTGATGGTTACGAACAAATGCCGGCAGGCGTCCCGTATCCTTTTAGTCCAGAAATAATCCTGCGACCTGTTGTTGAAACCGCAGCTTTCGCCGTTACACAATATTTACCTCAGGGTATCTTAAGTCCAACGTTATGGTTGATACTGTTTTTTATAACTTTCTTTATTGTCATCATCGCCTTGATATGAGTTGCCAATTGATGCTGATTGAACAATTAATCTAAACACCTATGGCCATTTCTGTGACACAAATGAACCAAGCTGACTTCAGACTAATGCCAGAATTGCACATCCATCTGGTAGGCATCGGCGGGTCCGGACTCTCGGCCATCGCCTTTGTCTTATTAGGGCAAGGATATGTGGTGACCGGATCGGACCAGCAGGAGAATGAAATAACTCAGGCACTAATTAATTCAGGCGCCGATGTTTTCTATGGCCATGACTCAAGTCAAATTGCACAAGCCGATGTCGTCCTGATTTCCTCGGCCATTCCCAACGATAACCCTGAGATCATTGCGGCCTATTCTTCCGGAATCCCAGTGATGAAAAGAGCTGAATTTCTCGGATTATTGATGAAGGGTACTTTTGGTATCGCCGTAGCTGGATCTCACGGTAAAACGACTACAACAGGGATGCTTGCCCAAATTATGCTTGAAGCCAACCTCGATCCGACGATCGTTGTTGGCGGAGTACTGCCGTCGATAGATGGCAATGGGCGTGCCGGTAATAGCAAGTATTTTCTAATTGAAGCCGACGAATACGATCATATGTTCCTGGGTCTGCGGCCTAAATTAGCCGTCGTGACTAATGTCGAGTACGACCACCCTGATTTGTTTATGACTCAGACTGATTATAAAAAGGCATTTCAGGTATTTGTAGAACAGCTCCCTCAGGATGGGCGTTTGGTTATCTGCAGTGATGATTCTGGTGCGTTGGAGCTGGCCAATAGTGTTGGATCACTGGACATCATCATCGAGCGTTATGGATTAGAGAATGCAGATTGGCAAGCAGTGGAGTTGCGTCTCAATCAGCTCGGCGGCACCGATTTTCTAGTTGAAAACGGAGCGGACTACAAAGGACTCATCAGATTGCGGGTGCCAGGTGTGCACAATGTGCGTAACGCCCTTGCAGCTATTGTTGTTGCCTCGGCCCTCGGCATCGAATTTGCAATCGTGCGAAAAGCACTTGCAGAGTTTGGTGGGATTGGTCGTCGGTTTGAGATTGTTGGTGAGGTCGGAAATGTAATTGTTATCGATGACTATGCTCACCATCCGACTGAAATCCAAGTGACATTGGCAGCGGCCCGCCAAAGATTTCCGGGAAGAAGGATATGGGCTGTTTGGCAGCCTCATACCTTTAGCCGCACGGAAAAACTCTTGGACGAATTCGCATTATCTTTTATTGATGCTGACCGTGTAGTGGCATTGGATATTTATCGCAGTCGCGAGTACGACCCGCGCAATATCGAAACGGCCGATGTTTTGGAAAAGATGAATCACCCTTATGCACAGCACGTGTCAGGAATCGATGATGCAGCCGAATTCATTCTTGATCGGATCATTCCCGGGGACATCATTATTACCTTAACGGCTGGTGATGGTAATCAAGTTGGTCAAGCAGTGCTGGCGGGATTGGCGAAACGAATTAATGGCGGCGGTTTGACCGATGAATAAGAGGCATAGGCTGTTCCAGTTGGTAGGGATGTCGGCCGTATGTTGCACATTAGATAAGTTATTTTATTGCCAAAAACACGGAAGGTTTGATTAAAGATGGATTTGGATACGACGGTTCGGGAAGCTATACAAATGCGATTTCGAGAGGTCTTCGCTGACGAATTGAAGATTAACGAACCAATGGCCCGATTCACATCTGCTAGGGTAGGTGGTTCGGCAGAAATGTTACTAACGGTTCGTAATGCCACTGAGCTCCAGAAAGCTGTCGAAATGGCTTACGTTCAGCGCCTACCTTACATTGTCATCGGTGGAGGTTCAAACATTCTTGTATCTGACAACGGAATAAAGGGGTTAGTCATCCTTAATAAAGCGAAAGAAGTTCACTTTCGACACACAGGTTTAAACGTTGTTTGTTCGGTGGAATCGGGAGCAAATCTATCTTCTTTGGCTCGCCAATGTATTGCTAAAGGTCTAGGCGGTTTAGAGTGGGCTGTAAGTGTACCCGGAACAATTGGTGGTGCGGTGGTTGGTAATGCGGGTGCTCATGGCGGCGATATAGCCGGCAACCTACTAGCCGCCACTATCTGGGAGCCAGGTACAGGTGTTCGCATCTTTAGCAACCAGGAAATGGAGTATGGCTACCGAGACAGCATCCTGAAACATGACTCAACCAAGGACAATGTCCGATTCGTCGTCCTTTCTTCGGAGCTCGAATTAAAACCTGAACCTGTCGAGGTGTTAGTGGCCAGAGCAGATGGTTTCGTTGCCAGACGCAAAGAGACTCAACCCGGAGGCGCAAGCCTGGGCTCTATGTTTAAGAATCCTGAAAATTATTATGCTGGTTATCTTATAGAAGCGGCCGGCTTGAAAGGTCTTCGAATTGGCGGCGCTAGGATCTCAGAAAAGCATGCCAATTTCTTTGTCAATGACGAGGAGGCAGTTGCTGAAGATATTCGGGCTTTGATTGCCGAAGCTTGGAATACTGTAAGAGAGAAATTTGGTGTGGAGCTTAAATTGGAGATTGAACTTGTAGGCGACTGGGAATTTGAAGAGACAAATAGAGGATAGTAGGTTACTAGAACTGCGAATATGATGGTTGCCTATTCAGCATTATCAATCGGAATATAGATCTTAGAACGCATGACGATGATGTCAGAGAAAGCGAAATCTGAAGAACGAAAATTGCGCGTAGGCGTAATATTTGGCGGCAGATCTGGCGAGCATGAAGTTTCGCTAATGTCAGCCCGTTCCGTTATGGAGGCCCTTGATTCCAGCAGGTATGAGGTTGTGATGATTGGAATCACAAAGAGTGGTCGATGGCTAACTGGAAATGTGTCGGCCGCCTTGGAATCTGGCGTCGACGATGCTGCCCAGTACGCTGCCCTGCTTCCAGATCCCCGCTCCTCAGCTTTAATGGCCATGCAGGAACAAGAGTCTCAACCAATTCGTTTGTCAGAAGTCGCCTATCTCGATGTGGTTTTCCCGGTTCTTCATGGACCATATGGGGAAGATGGAACGGTGCAAGGACTTCTGGAATTGGCCGGAATCCCGTATGTCGGGGCTGGTGTTGTCGGTTCGGCTGTGGGCATGGACAAAGCCATCTTTAAATCGGTAATGAGCGCCCATGCTTTGCCGATCCTACCCTGGACCCTTGTGCGTAAATCAGAATGGAAGATCGGCTCAAGCAACGTTTTAGATCAGATTGAGGATTATTTACATTACCCAGTATTTACTAAACCTGCGAACTTGGGTTCGAGCGTTGGAATCAGCAAATGCACTTCCCGTAATGCTCTAGCGGAGGGCATCGAGATCGCGATTCAATATGATCGACGGGTCGTCGTAGAACAGGGTATCGAGGCTCGAGAACTAGAGGTATCTGTTTTAGGAAACGATGATCCTATGGCAAGTGTAGTTGGTGAGGTAAAGCCAAGACGCGATTATTACGATTATGTGGCCAAATATATCAGTGACGATTCCGAATTAGTGATACCCGCAGAATTAGCTCCAGAAATGGCCAGCCAAGTACAACAGTTAGCGGTGCAGGCCTATAAGGCGATGGATTGCGCAGGCCTGGGCCGTGTTGATTTTTTGCTAGATCGTTCGTCAGAGCATTTGTATATCAACGAAGTAAATACAATACCTGGCTTCACTCGTATCTCTATGTATCCAAAACTGTGGGAGACAACAGGCATTCCCTATCCAGAACTATTAGATCGATTGATCAAGCTTGCCCTTGAACGGCATCAGGAAAAAGCCAGCTTGGAAACTTCTTTTGAGGTGGATGCTAATGGCTAAGCAACGTCGATTGCGAAAGCAACCAAAGAAGAGGCGGATCAAAGCGACCGGTACCTCCACGATTCCGCGCATCGTTATTCCTAAGACGGCTAAGAATCGCCGCCGGCGCAACCATCGACGATTGAAGATGCCTACATTCATCATAAAGAACATATTGACATCTTCCAGATGGCTCAGTTTGGCTCTTCTAGCCGTTAGCATTTATGCCCTAATTACCATTGGTCAGGATACTTCTTACTTCCTGACCAATATTCCTGTTAGCGGTAATATAACTATTTCATCATCCGATATTGTAGCCTCAAGTGGCTTGGCTGGTACTCACGTATTCGCGGCAAATCCAGGAAATGCTGCGGACAGGATTGGACAATTGCCTGGTGTAATATCGGCAAAAGTCATCCTCCAATGGCCAAACCAAGTCAGCATAAGCATTGTCGAGGACAAACCTGTGGCGGTTTGGAAACAGAACGGCAAGACCTACTTGATAACCGAAAGTGGGGAGTTGGTTCCTGTGCGCAACGCTTCTCCACATCTTTTGCTTATACAAACTGAGATAGATCAATCTTCGGAGATCGAAACTTATGTGCCTGCCGATGTGCTCCAAGGTGCTTTAGCCCTCAGAGAGCTACGACCAAATATCGATCAGCTATTTTATCGTCCGGGTAGTGGCCTGAGCTATCAAGACGGTCGTGGTTGGAGGGCTTACTTTGGCAGTGGAACGGAAATGGCCCAAAAACTTGTTGTATATGAAACGATAGTCGAAGAGTTAATAGAACGCGCTGAATCACCCTCATATATTAGTGTTCGTAATCAGGCAAAGCCATACTACATGACGAGTGGCGGATAGATCTAAGTGAAATAGAGGAAATGCAATGGAAGGAGTAATTTTTGCCATAGACATAGGAACTACAAAAGTCTGTGCCCTTGTTGGCGAGGTCCGCCAAGGTCAATTGCAGATTATTGGCTTGGGCCAAGAATCTGCCAAAGGCATGCGAAAAGGCATGATAGTTGATGTGACTCAGGCGACAATGGCTATTGCCAAGGCAGTTGAACTTGCCGAACAAACCTCCGGTTACGATTTGGCTACCGCGTATGTGAGTATGGCCGGTGAGCATATCAGTTCGACTAATAGTCGTGGAGCTGTCGCGATCAGTCGCAATGGCGATGGTGTTGGTCATGCAGATATCGAACGGGCGCTTGATGCCGCCCAGGCAATTTCAATTCCGCATAACCGGGAAATCGTTCATCTGGTCCCTCGGGCGTACACTCTCGATGACCAAGAAGAAGTCAGGAGCCCCATTGGTCTTCACGGGTATCGGCTTGAAGTTGAGGTTCATATTATTACAGCTGCCACACCCGCGCTGATGAATCTCAGTAAGACCATGGAATCTGTAGGTATCGAGGTTGATGAATTTGTTCTGAATGCTCTGGCCTCAGGCGAAGCGGTTTTGGAACCTACTGAAAAGGAAATGGGAGTAATCGTTGCCGATATTGGTGGAGGTACAACTGATTTGGCCTTATATATGAAGGGCACTGTCTGGCATACAAGAGTCTTACCTGTCGGTGGATATCATTTGACCAATGACATTGCCATCGGTCTTCGTGTGCCTTTTGAAGTCGCCGAGGACGTTAAAATAAAGTACGGCGATTGTCGTCCAGATCAGATCGATCCTGATGTCGTGTTTACCGTTGAACCCTTTGGTGGCGAAAAAATTCAAGTTGGCAGACAAGACTTAGCCCATGTCATTGAAGCACGCACCGAAGAAATCTGCCAGATGATTTTGCAGGATGTCAAACGCTCAGGGTATGAGGGCCTGTTGCCTGCAGGAATCGTGTTTACCGGTGGAGCCTCCCAACTGCGCGGAATAACTAAGGTCGCCGAGCGTGTATTGGGAGTGCCTGCTCGGGTTGCCAAGCCAAAAAATTTGGTAGGTCTTGTTGATGCTTTGCATAGCCCTGCATATGCAACAAGCGTAGGCTTACTAGACTGGGCCTTTAGCGAACAGAATATGTACCGTCCACGTCCACGACAAGCATTCTTTAGCCGACGATTTGGTCGGTTTTTTAGAGAATTGCTTCCCGGATGATAAGCCGGAATTCGGGGAAGCGACTGTGAGAGCTAATAAGATTAGATTCAGGCAGGATTAAACCTAGGAGAGGGTGTAATATGAACAAGAGAAGTCGAGAAAATGAGTATACCAGGTCGGCTCAACGCATGCCCGAAGTAGAAGGGACCGCACTGATCAGAGTAGTCGGTATTGGTGGTGGTGGCAGCAATGCGGTCGATCGCATGATCGAAGAAGGTATTAACGGCGTTGAATTCATCGCCCTCAATACTGACGGGCAGGCTCTTATGCGTAGCCGTGCCCCCCAAAGAATTCGATTAGGTGACAAAGCCACTCGTGGTTTGGGTGCTGGTGGTGATCCTGAAATAGGAGAGCGAGCTGCCGATGAATCCATCGAAGAGTTGCACACCCTTCTTCAAGGCTCTGACATGGTATTTGTGACAGCCGGGATGGGAGGAGGAACAGGCACGGGGGCGACACCAACTGTGGCGGCTATTGCTCGTGAAGAAGGGGCGTTAACCATTGGGGTTGTAACCAGGCCATTTACCTTCGAAGGCGCCCAACGGGCAAGAACGGCCGAAGCAGGTATTGAAAAACTGAAAGAAGAAGTCGATACTTTAATTGTTATCCCCAATGACAAACTTTTGGAGATTGGGGATCGTCGAGTGACTTTACTGGACTCATTTCATGCTGCTGACGATGTCCTACGCCAGGGAATTCAAGGAATTAGTGAGCTCATCACAGTTCCTGGTCTGATTAATCTGGATTTCGCCGATGTAAGAGCGATAATGTCTATGGGTGGCGCCGCTCTGATGGCCGTAGGTTATGGCAATGGTGACGATCGCGCACGCATCGCAGCTGAACAAGCGCTCTCTAGCCGGCTCCTTGATGTCACGATTGATGGTGCAAGAGGCGTCTTATTTAATATTACAGGTGGCGACGACTTGGGCTTGTTCGAGATAAATCAAGCGGCCTCCATCGTTCGCGAAACAGCTCATCCGGACGTAAATCTGATATTTGGCGCAGTAATTGATGAGACGATGCAAGATGAGGTTCGGATCACAGTTATTGCCACCGGTTTCGAGCATTCAATGCCTCAATTCCGCCCAATGGCCCAGCGGATCGAGCACTCTAAACCCCAAGGTGAGCCCATTCGCAATCCAAATCCGAAGAGATCAACGGAACGCGAATCTACTTCGAGCCCGAGCCGGTCGATTGACCGTTCAACATATAGCATAAACGATATCGACATACCGGCATTTCTTCGCAAACATAAGAGTTAAGCTAGTTTACATAATATTGCAAAACTGCAACTGATTTCAGGTCACAGATCGTTTTTATGCCCTTCTCCGAATCTCGATCTGTGACCCTTTATACCCACTACCAGCAGACACTTTTTTTAAGGTAAAGAATCTAAAAATTCTCTTGTCGGCAGCTTTGGCCTATGCTATAATGCACCCCTCTCAAGTACCAAATGTGGGGGAGAGAATCTTTCGGAGCCCTATATCTAGGGCTTTGCGTTGATGTTATTGGGAAGTACGTAGCAGGAATATCGATGAAATGCCCATATTGCGGTCATGACAAGACCCGCGTTATTGATACCAGCCATGACACGCGAGGTGGAATCCGTCGTAGACGCGTCTGTGTTAATTGTGACCAACGCTATAGTACATACGAACGGCCAGTATTAGCGACACCACTCTTGGTAAAGCGGGACGGAACCCGAGAAGAATTTTCTCGAGACAAGCTAATGGCTGGTATTCGGGTCGCATGTGCAAAGCGACCTGTGGCAGCAGTGGATATCGAAAGATTGGTGGGCGAGATTGAGGCTAGACTCCAGCAGATGGGCAAAGCTGAGATACCAAGTCGCCACGTTGGCGATCAAGTAATCGGACAACTCAAATCGTTAGATGAGGTAGCTTATATTCGTTATGCCATCGTTTACTTGCGATTAGACGATCTGGAATCCATTCGTAGCGAAATCGACCGTTTACTGGCGGAATAAATAATCTTGGTTTGATAAACGTCAGGGCCGGGAACAAACTAGATATTTGGAGTGTGACATGGCGACTTTGGTAAAACGAAATGAAAAATTGCGAATGGAGTCTGCTGTCGAACTCTCTAGCAACAGTCGCGCAGTATTGGAGCGACGTTACTTAAGACGTGGCCCTGAAGGTCACCCTATGGAAACGGTAGAGGATATGTTCCTGCGTGTTGCCGGGCATATTGCCAGTGTCGAATCTGAAGATGATGGCGATGTCTCGATGATAACCGATGCATTCTATGAGATGCTCACCGAATTTCGTTTTATGCCTAATAGTCCAACTTTCACTGGTGCAGGTACCCCTCTAGGACAATTGGCAGCCTGTTTTGTTTTACCTATCGATGATGATATGGGGCGAAGTCAGTCAGGCATATTTCAAACATTGCGTGATGCTGCGCTAATTCAACAAACTGGGGGGGGGAATGGCTTTTCCTTTTCGCGTCTTCGTCCCAAAGGCGGTTTGGTACATTCTTCGGCCGGAAAGGCAACCGGCCCGGTTGGATTTCTGCGTGTCTATGACCAAGCTTTTGGCGAGATTGCCCAGGGAGGAACGCGCAGAGGGGCAAATATGGCTGTCCTGAGAGTAGACCATCCAGATATTCACGATTTTATAGTTTGTAAAACGGACGAAAACCAAATCACCAATTTTAATATTAGTGTTGGCGTTACCGACGAGTTTATGCAAGCTGTCAAAGATGATGGCGAAATTGAACTAATTAATCCCCAAGATGGGGAAGTCTGGGAGACTTTGAGGGCAAGGGAGTTGTTTGCCACGATCATTCGCCAAGCCCATCATAATGGTGAGCCAGGTGTTCTGTTTCTCGACGCGGCAAATCGCCAAAATCCAGTCCCCCATTTATATGAACTAGAAGCAACAAATCCCTGTGGAGAACAATGGTTAGGCCCCTATGAAAACTGCTGTTTGGGCTCGATTAATTTAGCGAAGCATTATGGTCCAAATGGTACCGTTGACTGGAAATCACTGCGTGAAACAGTGGAATTGTCTACGCGTTTTCTCGATAATGTCGTATCAGCCAATTCTTACGTACCGGCCGTTTCGAAACTTAAAGAGGCAGCGTTTAGAGCTCGTCGCATTGGATTGGGCATTATGGGGTTGGCTGACTTAATGTACTATGCTGGCATCCGATATGGCTCGGAAGAAGCTCAAGAATTTTCAGGGCAGGTAATGGAGTTTGTTCGTTTTCACAGTATGAAAACAAGTATTGCGTTGTCGGAAGAGCGTGGCGCATTTCCGGCGATTCAGGGCAGTATCTATGACCCTGAGAATTTACGTTGGTCTCCTCCGCAGCCAATTCGGCCTCATAGCCGGGATTTCGGACGTCCGTCGGTGAATTGGTCGGAGATTGTTGACGGAATCAAGCGAAATGGGATTCGAAATGCGGCCCAGACTACGGTTGCTCCAACCGGTACGATCGCGACGGTGGCGGGATGTGAAGGTTATGGTTGTGAACCGGTCTTCGCTCTGGCTTACGTTCGCCATGTGAATGACAGCGGCGATGATCTGGAGCTCCAATATACGAGTCCATTGTTCGAGCGAGCTCTGATAAAAGCAGATTTGGATCAAACACAGCGAGAGCAAATAATCGCCCAAGTCAATAGTGTCGGAAGCTGCCAAGATATAGAAGGGTTGCCCCGTGAAATTCGCGAAACTTTTGCTGTTGCTTCTGAGATCACCCCAAAAGAGCATGTTTATATGCAGGCTGCCATACAAGCTTTTGTGGACAATAGCATTTCTAAGACCTGTAATTTTCCAGTTACTGCAACTGAACAAGATGTGGCGGAGGCTTATCAATTAGCTTGGAAACTTGGCTGTAAAGGGTTGACTGTTTACGTTACTGGCTCTCGTGAGAAGGTGGTATTAGAGACGAATGCTACCAAAGATGAAAAAACGTCAAAGATGGAACAACCCACTATTTGGCCTGAATCAAAAAAGCCACGTGCCAGCATACTCCGAGGCGAGACTCATCGGGTTTCAACGCCACTTGGAACTACCTATGTGACTGTGAATAAGAATGGCGATGATCAGCCGTTTGAGGTTTTTATCCAAACATCAAAAGCTGGTAGTGATACGGCTGCAGTCTCGGAAGCAATTGGCCGATTGATTAGCTATGTTCTACGGATTTCATCGCCTTTGCCACCAAAAGATCGAATGGAAGAGGTCATCATTCAACTAAGCGGAATCGGTGGAGGAAGGCCATTGGGATTTGGTTCTAATCGAGTCCTATCATTACCAGATGGAGTTGCGCAGGCCCTACAAGAGTATTTG